>Ga0315298_1000240_pt1 | contig 111467 bp, 93 predicted proteins | sample WHS_1_MG_FD_203077 | JGI IMG/M metagenome (GOLD analysis project Ga0315298, IMG submission 203077) | Extremophilic microbial mat communities from Washburn Hot Springs, YNP, Wyoming, USA - WHS_1_MG | ecosystem: Environmental > Aquatic > Thermal springs > Hot (42-90C) | place: USA: Wyoming...
CGCATTGTTTAGAAACCTAATTAAAAATGATGTTTCTGAACAAAGGCGATTATAGCCGATTTTGCTTGAAAAATCAGCTCGGCAGGGCTATAATATAACAAAATTCACGCAGGATTCAGGTTAAAATAATGTTCAGAGCAATTCCCGGACGGGTGGCTTTTCCAAAATAGAGACGAAAAAAGTTAAAAAAGAGAAAGAGCACCACTCCTAGCGATAAACCTGGCATGGCTCTAAAAGCCTTTACACAGGCGAATCTTGAAAATCCCATCATAAGCACTAGCACGAGCGCGGAGATAATAAGAAAGCTGAAAACCAGGATGATTTTGCCCAGAAGGGAAAACGATGAATACGACTGGTTAAGCAGAATCAATTCTGTGAACACAACCATAAGAGCAAGGCTAAGTGTGAAAAAAAACTGCGAATAATTTTTACTGGCAAAACTGGTTTTTCTGAAGAGCTGGAGAAAAAGCAAAGAGAGAATCATTGCGATTAAAGCCAGAAGCCACCAGACAATAACATTGATCCTCAGGCTTTGAGAGAAGAATGTGTCAGATAGAAGCTCAAAGGAGAGCAAATCGCTGATGCTGGTTTTTTCTGTGCCGAGGATTTTGGACGACCAGGCAAAAAAAGGAAAGCTAAAGATTTCCAGACTAGCTATCATCTCTGCGCCGAACAATACATAAATAATAATCCAGCGCCATTGGGTCTTCTTGGCATTCCCGGAAGAATTCATTTTCCCTGCTCTCCTAGCAAAACCTATTATAGCATATTAGAGGCAGGTTAGAATTATAGTTCTGTGATTTTTTTCAGGGTCTGGATAGTGGCTTGAAACTCTTTGATGATTCTTTGAATAAGCTCCTGGCAGGTTGGCTCATCTTGAATCATTCCGCAAATCTGTCCAGCCATTATTGAGCCATTCTCTGCGTCTCCTTTAACAAAAGCCAACTGCATCTTGCCTGAGCCGAACAGAGCCATTTCCATCTTGCTCTTACCCGTGCTTTCCATCCTGGCAAACTCCTCAGACATACAATTCCGAATACATCGCACAGGAAGACCCGTGATATTTCCGGTCACGAGAGTGTCCTCGGCTTTGGTCTCAATAATTTTCTTCTTGATATTAGGATGCGCCGGGGATTCCTTGACCACAATGAAGCGCGTGCCCATCTGAATCCCCTCAGCGCCTAAAGCGAACGCCGCGGCCATTCCTCGTCCGTCCGCGATCCCGCCTGCGGCAACAAGTGGGATCTTCACCTTATCACGCGCCTGAGGCACTAAAGCCATTGTGCTCATCAAGCCCACATGCCCTCCGCCCTCACAGCCAGAAACAATCACGCCATCCGCTCCATCAGCCTCTGCGCGAACCGCGGCTTGAACAGTAGGCACAACCGGGAAACTCATCACACCCCCTGGCTTCAGCACATCTATAATCTTCTTAGGATTGCCTGTGCCATAGGTTGATACCAGAACCTTTTCCTCTATCAAGACCTGAAGAATCTCCTTGATCATCGGATGAAGTGAGATGATATTCACGCCAAATGGCTTATCCGTAAGCTCGCGCACCTTTCTTATCTCAGCGCGCATCTGCTCAGGTGTAAAAATGGTTCCGCCTATGATCCCGAGTCCGCCTGCGTTACTCACCGCGGCAACCAGAGGCGCAAAGCTGACCCAAGCCATTGCGCCCTGAAGAATCGGATACTCAATCCCAAAAATCTCGCAAACCCTGGTTTTTAAAATGCTTGTCCTCCTAACATTCCGAATAAAATCCCAGCGCAAATGGCAGAAGCTATCTGACCAGCAACATTTGGCGCCATTGCTTGAAGCAGGATGAAATTGTGAGGGTCAGCCTCTGTAGCAACACTCTGGACCACACGCGCCGAGTCAGGAAGAGCACTAACGCCAGCCGCGCCAATGAGCGGATTGATCTTTTCCTTGCTAAACAGATTCATAAACTTGGCGAACAATACCCCGCTTGCGGTTGAGATGGCAAACGCGCTTGCGCCCAGGGCAAAAATAAGCAGGGATTTATAATGCAGGAATCTGTCTCCGGTGGCGCTCACTCCTACACAGAGTCCAATCAAAATAGTGGTGATGTCAGTGATGGATGTCCGTGCCGCCTTTGCCAGCCGGTCTGTAACCCCGCTTTCCCGGAGAAGATTTCCGAACGCCAGCATTCCAAGGAGCATTGCGGACCCCTGAGAGATTAAAGAGCCGATCAGGAAAAACCCGAGCGGAAAAATTATTCTTAACAATTTAGACGGCTCTAACTCCGGATTTTGCATTTTAATCCTTCGCTCCTTCTTGGTGGTCAGCCATTTCATAATTGGTGGCTGGATCACAGGCACCAGCGCGATATAGGAATACGCGGCTATGATTATGGGCGCAAGCAGTTCCTTGGCAACCTGCGAGGTCAGAAATATAGCGCTTGGACCGTCCGCGGCGCCGATGATACCGATGGACCCAGCTTGCTTTGGCGTAAAGCCTATTAAGATAGCGAGCAATGTGGTGATAAAAATCCCCACTTGTGCCGCGGCGCCGATTAAAATCAATCTGGGGCGCACGAGCAAAGGACCAAAATCAGTCATTGCTCCTATGCCGAGAAAAATTAAAGCCGGGTAAATACCTTTATCCAGCCCCCAGTAAAGATAGTAAAATGGGCTTTGGTTGCTATACGCATCAGTGGCAAAAACCTCCTTGCCGCCAATCACAATGGGAGGAATGTTTCCGAGCAAAATCCCCAGACCAATGGGTAATAGTAGAAGAGGCTCATATTTTCTACGAATTGCCAGATAGATTAAAATTCCGGCAATAACCATCATAACAGCCTCTCTCCAGCTTAAATGCATAAAGCCAAAGATAGACCATAACTGAAAGTGTGTGTCTGTCATTTTTCCTTAATCTCCAAACTCACAAGAGCCTGATTCAGCTTAACCGTCTCGCCCTCTTTTACAAAAACTTCCTTAACCCTGCCCGAATGACTTGTCACGATGTTGTTCTCCATCTTCATCGCTTCTATAACTAACACAATGTCCCCCTCCTTGAGCAAATCCCCTGGCTTGACCAAAATTTTTCTCACCTCGCCCGGAATCGGCGCGCGAATAGTCACCATCCCAGCCAATTCGCTCTCCATAGAAACCTGCTGACGAACCACCACTGGAGATTCCTCTGAAGCAATGGAGCGGCCCCTCTGAACCGATTTTAGCTCAACCCTCAGTTCCTTCCCGTTAACAACTACCTTGAAGGTATGTCCAGGCTCTGCATCAACTTCTACCTGATAACTCTTGCCGTTAATCTCTAAATCGTAAATCTTCAATCCTCGCTCCTTCCTGAAAGTTTCCAGGCTGATGGTCTTCTAAATTCCAGCTTAAACTCAAGCGGCGCAGGAATTCTTTCTCTCTCTTCCTCTAAATACCTCTCAATACCAATCACAGCAGAGGCGACTTCCTCTTCTGATAATGGCTCTTCAGATGAAATATTCTCATTATGTCTTTTTAATGCCCAGCGCTCATATCTGGCAAATCCAGCAAGTATTAAATACAAAAAGACCAGGGACCCAAAAGTCACTCCGATTCCGACAAATGCTATATATAAACCAAACTTCAATGCCTCTAGCTCAGCTATCATGTTTCTCCCCGGTTATCTTTCCATGATTTCAGCCAGTCTTTGGCTCTCTTAAGCGCGTGCTCATCTACTCTCAAACGGTGCTGTCCATTCTTAACCCAGAAAATCTCCTTGGGCTCATTTGCTCGCTCAAAAAGCATCTGCGCATGTTTCGCTGGAACCGTGTCATCATTTTCTCCGTGGATAATCAGAATTGGTCTTGGACTAATTTTTTCAATCCAGTTGATTGGAGAAACTTCTTCAAATTCCTTTAGCCACTCCGGGACAGATTTTGGAAAATCAGGTTCCCGAATTAAGCCTATTTCGCGAAAACATTTCAACCATTGCTCAATCTGGTCTTCATTCACAAGCGTTCTAAAATGCGCAGGAGAGCTTACCGAGACCAGAGCTGAAATCCGAAAGTCCTGAGCCGCGTTGTAGATAGCAACTGCGGCTCCACCAGAAAAGCCCAGCAGACAAATTCTTTCCGGACCATACTTCTTAATGAGCCAGTCAAACATTGCGTTCAAATCCCTGCTCCAGCCTAAAATATGAAAATTGCCATGGCTCTGCCCCGCTCCCCGGAAATTGAAAAACACAGTTAAAAATCCCATCCCTGCTAAGTCTCTTGCCAGAGGCAGATACCCGGGGTCCCCGGGCTGAGGCTTGCTCCGCGGAATGCCGTGAAGAAGGACCACTGCGGGACAACTGCCCTGCGTATCTGGCTCAAATATCATTCCACGAAGTTTAAGTCCATCCGAGCTAAACTCTATATTGTTTTCATACATCCTTTGCTAAAAAGTTTAGTCTGAACTCGGCTTAAAAGCAAAACATAAGAGCTTGTATAAATATCTTCAACACATTGCTTTGACTCTATAAAGAGCTTCTATAAAATAATTTTATGAGAGAAATAATAGGGCTTATTATGTTCAGGAGGGAACTGATGAAAATAAAGGTTTTTGAGTTCTTGTTTATAACAATGGCTGTTGCGATTTTAACAGGATGCGCAACGCGCTCTCCCCGGGGACCTCTTATTGGTCCAGTGTATCCTCTCCAGGAAAAGTCTATTGAACTTTTGGGCACACGGATTGTTTATGTTGAAGGTGGAGAAGGCGCGCCTGTGGTCTTTGTTCACGGCGTTGGTGGAGCGCTTATGGACTGGGAGAAGGTTCTTCCCTGGTTTGCGGAGAGGTATCATACTATTGCCTTGGACCAGCCCGGATTTGGAAAATCAGAGAAGAGGCTGGACTATCCGTATTCCATTGACAATAACGCAAGGATTCTGCTTGCGCTTCTGGACGCAAAGGGCATTCAGAAGGCAAACTTGGTTGGGAACTCTATGGGCGGGGAAGTGGTCGCGTATTTTGCTATTCACTATCCGGAGAGAGTTGATAAATTGGTTCTTGTTGACGCCGCGGGTGCGCTTAATCTTCCGGATTTTATGTTTGTGCCTGAACTGGTCTGGCTTTTAGCGCCTGCTATTGATTCCCTCTCCAACCGCAGTGGCGCCAATGACCCGCACACTTCTGACCCGGACCGGGCAAAGCCTAATATCGCGCAGGCGATTTACAACTCGGATGAATGGTGGGGCTCAAGGGAAGCGTGGCGGGACATTGTGTATGATATTTTCATTCTGGATTTGAAGCCTGAGCTGAAAAAAATCCAGGCGCCAACGCTGGAAATCTGGGGCTCAAAAGACCCTCTGCTCAAGGTTTATTCCAAATGGTATTTCTGGGAAAACATCCCGAATTGCGAGTTGTTAATTATTCCAGGCGCAGACCATACTCCGCAACTTTCAAAGCCGGAAGAATTTGAGAAGGCGCTTGATCTATTTTTGCAAGGCAAGCCTAATCCGAACTATCAGAGCCGGGGCGAGAAGGTGAGAATAAAGTGAAGGATGGATGCGAGGGGAAGGGAACCCGACGAAGAAAGGAGGAATTGAAATGCTGAGGAGAAGCTGGCTGATTTCAGGAGTGTTTTTGTTCTTGACCGCACTGCCGGTTTGGTCTGGCGAGATCAAGGTTTTAACTTTCAACACCTGGGGGATCAAAGGCGCGAGGGATATAGAGACGCGGATGAAATTGATTCCAAAGGCGGTGGCTGAACTCAGCCCGGATATAATTGTGTTTCAGGAGGTTTTTGAGGAATCTGATCGGAAGATTCTTGAGGAAGGACTAATTAGGGCTGGCTATCCGAAAGAGGGATTTCGGTCTTATCCGTTCAAGGAATACGGCTCTGGGATTATGGTTGCGAGTCGTTGGCGGATTTTAGAGGACAGGTTTGCGCCCTATGAATCTTTCACCTGGCCAGAGAGCAAGGAAACTCTTGGTCGGGGGATGATTAGTCTCAGGATCAAATCTCCGGAGGGTGATTTTCTCTTTATCACCACTCATATTTTTCCGGCAAATTTAGCGGACATTGGCAGGGTGGAAGCGATGCTGGAATTTTATGAATTATCTGTTTTCATTTATCAGGAATCAGCAAGGACAGGGATCGGCTCGGTGATTGTAGCTGGGGATTTGAATGCGGAGCCTAGGAAGTTGGCTTATCAGCTTTTCTCTGCGCTGTCCGGATTGGATAATGCTTTTGATTATCTTCATCCAAACGATCCAAGCCCCACCTATGATCGGAGGGCGGATGTCTATGCCCTGACCGGCATTCAACGAATTGACCACATTCTTTTCGGCAATCTTCCCGGCTCGGGTCCGGGATTAAAACCGATCAAAGCAGATGTGGTCTTCAATCAGCCCTTTCCACCAAATGCCACCAAACCATATTACCTGAGCGACCATTTCGGGATGTTCGCGGTTTTTGAAAATTCCAGCGCGGAGAAAAAAATCGGAACCAAGGAAGCGAGCCTACTTGAGCCGGGCTTGACCCCGGAGGAAAAGGCTCGGCTCAAGGAGCAGTTAAAGCATACGCTGGAATTGGAGCAACAAAAGGACCTCTGGGAAAAACTCAGCCTGGCTGTTTTAAAAAGCCAAGACCATGCGCACAAACGGGACGCGAGCCTGGTGAAAACCGCGGCTAAAATCCTAGTTGCGCTTACAAGCGGGGACAAACCTTCTCTTTCGCAGAGAGAACGGGAAAACCTGCTCAGATGGCTGGAGGGAAATTAGGGAAGACATGGAAGCTTGGGGTCAGGACTCTAACTAATAACTCTGAACGCACCATCAATTCTCACTGAGCCGGGTAGTAATACCATTCTGGCTCCTGAGACTCCTTGCTTAAAATCATCATTGCTCCTCCCTGAACCTTTTGCTCCGGGTCTGTGAGGAGCATAATTCCAGGACCGATTCCTTTCTCAAAAAAATTTTTCATCACTTTTTGGGAATTCATTTTTTTGGCAAAGCTCTTGTCGTAAAATACAAACACCTGCACACGCGAATGGCTTTTCAATAATTCATCTGCCTTCTCCTTCACCTTCATCATCAAGTCCGTCTCAGGCATAGTTCCTTTCAAATAGTAAAACTCCACAATGCCATCAGAACCAGGAACAGCCCAGCTAGCTGTTTTGTTCAACCCCTCGTGTTCTCTTACACAGGACCAGCCAAACGCAATTGCGAGCGCAATCAATGGAACTATTTTTCTCATTATCATTCCTCCCATCAGTGGCGCAGACACTCCTTTATGCATCCACCATTAGTCTTTCATCCTGATCTTGAGCGAATTGCTATGGTCATTCAATCCTTCCATTTCTGCAAATTCTGCTCCATACAGGACAAGCTCTTTTAGAACATTTTTGCTCAGCCTGACCACACTCTGCCGTTTCATAAAATCCCGGACTCCAAGCGGAGAGTCAAATCTGGCTCTGCCTCCGGTCGGAAGACAATGATTCGGACCTGCAACATAATCCCCAGCCGCGACCGGAGAATAAGCCCCTACATAAATAGCTGAAGGACATGTGAGTCTGGAGACTAGGCGCTCCGGATTCCGCGTATGAATTTCCAGATGCTCCGGCGCAATTTCATTTGCAAGCTCAACCATCTCATCAGCATTTCTGCATTTGACCAGAATCAGATTCTTGCCCTTAGCGCTTAATTCAGTTTGAATTTTTCCAAGATAGACTGAATCAGTTGCAAGCACAAACGCCCAACCGCCTTCGCCGTGCTCAAGCTGGGCTTTAATGTCCGCTATTGCAAATTCAACATTGTCTGAGCCATCGGAAATGATAACGATCTCGCTCGGACCAGCTATAGTGTCAATTCCGCAAAGCCCTTTGCTCTGCGCATAAACTTTCGCGGCGCTGACCCATACACCGCCAGGTCCCACAATCTTGTCCACCTTCGGAATAGGGCAAGCTCCGAGCGCCATTGCGGCAATCGCATGCGCTCCGCCCAGCTTATAAACCTCTTTTATGCCAGCCAGCTTTGCCGCATATAAAATCGCAGGATGAATCTCTCCGCCTTTAGAAGGAGTGCAGAGCACGATTCTCTTTACTTTCGCGAGTGTCGCTGGAATCGCGCTCATAAGAACCGTGCTTGCGAGTGGCGCTGTGCCTCCAGGAATGTAAAGTCCAACGCTTCTAAGCGGAACCCATCGCTCCCTTAAATACCCGCCCCTCTCCTTAATCAGGTATTCAGTCGGAATTTGCCGGGAGTGAAATTTTTTTATTCTTTGCGAGGCAAATCTGAGCGCCTGGCTTTGTTGACTGGACAATCTTTTCTCTGCCAGCTTAAGCTCATTTGCGCTCACTTTCATGTCCTTTTCTCCGCCTACAAAGCCATCATATTTTTTCGCAAAGTCCAGAACCGCTTCTATATGGTTTTTTTCCACCAGAGAAAATATGTCTCTTATCCGCTCTTCTATGTCTGCTTTAATCCCGGCGCGGTGCTTGAGAATTTTGCTCAATTCCAAGCGGAAGTTTTGCTCTTTTGTATCAAGTATCTGCATTATTCTTTCACCCTCTTAATTTTCGCTCCCACTGCATTCAGCTTCTCCTCCATTCTCTCATATCCCCGGTCAAGATGATACACGCGGGAAACCTCGGTAGTGTTCTCTGCGGCTAAGCCAGCTAAAACAAGCGATGCGCTGGCGCGAAGGTCTGTTGCCATCACCTTTGCTCCGGTTAGCTTGCTCACGCCTGAAACCAATGCACGATTCCCATCCATCCGGATGTTAGCTCCCATTCTCTGCAGTTCCAGAGCGTGCTGAAACCGGTTTTCAAAAATGGTTTCAGTTATCACAGAAACCGAGCCTTCTGCAATAGAAAGCAATGCCATCATCTGCGCCTGCATATCTGTTGGAAACCCGGGATAAGGAGCGGTGCGTATGTCAACCCCTTTGAGCTTGCCCTTGCGCCACACTCGCAAGCCCTCTGCGCTCTCTTCTATTTTCACTCCTGCCTCCCGGAGCTTTACTATCACTGCCTCCATATGCCTGGGTTCAGCGTTCTTGAGAACAATATCTCCTGCGGTGATTGCGCCAGCAACCAGATATGTCCCGGCTTCTATACGATCCGGTATAATCCGATGCGTTTTGGGCTCAAGATTATCCACGCCAATGACCTCAATTCTGTCTGTGCCCGCGCCTTTGATCTTTGCGCCCATCTTGTTCAGGTATTCAGCCAGGCAAACTACTTCCGGCTCCTGAGCAGTGTTAAGCAAAACAGTTTTCCCAGGCGTGAATACTGATGCCATCATCATATTCTCTGTGCCTGTGACCGTGACCATGTCAAAAGTGATCTCGTTCGGATGCGAGTCCTGTTTCTCCGCATAAATATAGCCGTGCTCAACACTGATCTTTGCGCCCAGCATCTCTAAACCTTTCAGATGCTGATCAACCGGTCGCGCGCCAATCGCACAACCGCCCGGAAAAGACACCTCAGCTCTCTCAAACCTGGCATAGAGCGGACCCAGAACCAAAATGGACGCCCGCATTGTCTTAACGAGTTCATAAGGCGCTCGCTGGCTTTTTATTTCCGTGGTGTCTATCTCAAGAATTTTCTTAGATGAAAGGTTTGACCTATCAACCTTTGCGCCCAGGTTCTCCAGAAGCTCTGCCATAGTTAATATGTCCTTCAAATCCGCCACATTCTCCAGCCGGTGTTTCCCAGGAGCAAGTATAGTGGAAGCCATTAAGGGAAGTGCGGCGTTCTTGGCGCCGGAGATTTGAATCTCTCCCTCCAGCCTCTTGCCACCTTGTATAATCAGCTTGTCCATTGTTGGAAAATTCTAGCATAAGAGTAAAGTAAGGCAAGGAAGGATTAAATTTAAGAAGTTTGACTTAAAGTTAAGGCGCTTAAAGTTTTCTAAAGAGAAAGCAAATCAATATCCAGCTTCCAAGAGAAATTATGCCCAGAGAGGAGACCAGAACTCCCAGGTAAAAGCTTTTGGGCTGAAATTTCCAGATTAAGATGTGTGTTCCCGGGTCCGGAAGATATATTCCGCGGAAGGCAAAATTGAATCGGATAGTTTTAACTGGTTTGTTATCCAGCCATGCGCGCCATCCCGGATGAAATGCCTCGGTCGTGCCCAGAACAGCTGGCGCTTGATTGGTGATTTGCAACTCCACCCGGTTGATGGAATAGTTAATCACTCGCACATTGCTTGAATCCAATGACTCCAGAGCATATAAGAGCTCGGACCGGACTTTGATCTCTAGCGGAGGCTCTTCGGAAACCATTGCAGGCATAAGATTTTTCTGCGCGGCGCGCGAAAAAATCGGCAGAGCGTTTTCCATCTGATCAACCATAGACACTGCGGGAACGATGAAGAAAAAAGGCGCCTCGGCAATGACCTTATGAAAACCTGTATTCATAATTTTCTCATAGGTGATGGAGTTAATGCTGGTGTAGTCCGAGGTCTCAAATTTTTTATACAGCATTCCGTTATTCTGGAAAAGGCGCCAGTTATCAATTCTTGTCAGATTGGTAATGTGGTCAATCTTTCGGCTTCTATTTTCAACGGATTCAATCAGGATTTTTCTTGTTCTCTGGTCTAGGTATTGACCCATCAGGGGCATATTCGCCTGAACCATCAAGCTCAAGTCAAGGCTGGCAAGAAAAAGAATGCCGATGCTCCAGAAATTCTTTTTGCTCCGAAGCCAGAAATACAGGGCGATAAGAAGAGCTATTTGAATTGGCAAGGTCTCCAGAAAAATGTCCTTCAAAAGCATTGCGGTTTCTTGGTCCCGAGAAGTCAGCGCAAAAGAGACCACTGAGGCAAACCCAAAAATCAGGCAAAGCGAGACCACGAGCAAAAGAACCGCTCTGCGGAATTCTTTCAGTGCAGAATTGTCAGCCTGAATCAAGTCATCTAACCCCATTCCGGCAAGGATGCAGAAAAACAAGATGAAGGCGCCACGGAACAAAGCTGGATGCTTCAGCATTCTGAGAAAAGGCACGAGTTCAAAAAGCAGACCGCGGAAAATCGCACGACTGCCCAGAGCAGTGAGAAGTGCGAATAAACCCAGGCTCAAAAGAATGAGCCTCCTACGGTCGCGTCTGACATAAATCGCGAACAGGGCGAGCACTAGGGATATAAGCCCGAAGTAGCAATTGATCATTGTTGGGGACCCGGTTTCATTAAAAGCTGGCATTATCCCTGACAGGCTGGCAGAAGGCAAGATAAGAGTGATTAGTTCCCAGGGCTTGAGCGGGTTAAACTCCAGAGCGGTCTGATAGGGAATGCCCTGTTGTCTGCCTGTGTATTCAGAGAAATCCGCGAGAATGGGAACGATGCTTATTCCGGAGATGAGAAAGGCTATGATGAAGACCAAAAGCATCTGGGAAAATTCTCGGACTAAATTTAGATTAAAGCCCCGGTCATAAATTCTCTCCGCGAGCCGAACAAGAAGGAACAAACCGATGAAGAAAAATGCGATCAGGTTTGCGGAAGGGTTTCCGCCTTGAATTAAGAGCCAGAAGCCTATTCCGGAGAGCCAGAGATTTTTCGGAGATTTTTCATCAAGCCATCCCTGGATTCCAGCGAGGATGAGCGGGAGCCAGGCAAAAGTAGCGAGTATATTCATATGCTCACTATGCCCTATAAAAAATCCACTCAGCATATAGCTGACACTGGCAAGGCAGGAGCCAGCTTGAGATAATTTGAATTTTCTGGCAAGAAGATAAAAGCATAGTCCAGCGATTAAAAAGTGAAAAATAAATTCATATTGAATGGAATAAAGTGAGTAGCCAGCTGTCCAGAAGACCAATTGATTGGGCAAATACCATAAATGGCTCTGTGGGTTGGAGAAATGAGGAACACCACAATCCTGAAACGGGTCCCAGAAAGGAACAGTTCCTGAGCGAAAAGCGTCATTTCCAAAAATCAGCAGTGGCAATGCTTGAACCGCAAGGTCATTATGAATAACGCGTCTGAAGAAAATAAATGGCAGAAGTGATAAAACGCAAACGCATAAAATCCAGATAATAGCCCAGAATTCTTTAATCCATCTCCTGCTCAATGCGCACTTATCCCTTTCCGGCTGAGAAAATTTTCAGCCCGGTTAAAGGAAAAAAGGCTCTTCCTAGAGAGAAATTCTCCAGAAAGCGCTGAAAAAACGCTTATTCCGAACCGTGATATTTGAACGAAAGCAATACTCTAGCGCGGTAAGCGGTCACTTTTCCTTTGTCCACCTTCATATCCAGCTTAACCACTTCCGCAACTCTCAGGTCTTTCAAGCTCTTGCTCGCAGTTTCCACTGCGTTCTTTGCCGCGTCCTCCCACGATTTCTCGCTCGTGCCAACCAACTCAATGATCTTGTAAGTGCTGTCCGGCATTTTTCTTTCCTCCTTCTTTGGTTTTTGCCGACTAACCTAAACTTGACCCTTAGTTCCTCTCATGCTTTACACTAAAATACTCTTACCACAATTGCTATTTAAATTCAATACCATCTCCAAATGGATCATGTCAACTATCTTGTGTCAGGCAATATATTCCAAGGGTTTTCACCCTTGGGTGCAGGGTTACGACCCTGCCTGGGTATTAAATTGTCAAAGACCAATTCTATCAATGCCGGGGGCTGGTAATTAGCAGGTTTGCATTTCTAAAATGCTTCTGCTGTTCCGCTTACTCCACTGTTGAAGCCCAAGACCGGAAGCGTTGACCTCCATCAAGCTTGCGCCCGAACCGCAAGATGTTTTGCTGTGAACCGATCCTGAATCTTTTGTGGCGCCGACCCTTTGCCCCAATCTTTTAGCCCAATCTCTTGCCACTACCAAAAATCGGGTCAAGGGTCTGCGACCCTTGCATCGTTGTGACGGTGAGCTTCTCGCGCCGAGGTCCCGATAACGCAAACCCAATGAGTCGCTTCTGACTTAAGTCAAAAGCGAGCATTGCTGTCATAAAAAGCTCATAAACTTTTAAAGATCAGGTGCAGGTGAAAACCTGCTTGTGCAGGAGACTTTAGTCTCCTTGACCGATTCTTTAAGCCAAACCATTAAACAAACTTTCTGTTCAGCTAAACCGAACACTCTTAAAAAGCATCACAACCCCTCCCATATATAGCATTTTGTCCCAGCAGGGACTTATGCCAGTGCCAACTATAACTTGCTGATATTATTTAGAAATCCAGAATTTTCTGCTTGAGTTGCAAAATTGCATCTGTTCATATTTAGCGAACACTTTTTTCAAAAAAAATTATTTCCTCTAAAAATTCAAAGGCTTATTGAGACAGAGATTTTTGGTTACATTGTTCGTTATTACTGAACAAATTTTTCAGTTTTCCTGAAAAGCCTGATGAAAAAGGAATCTGGTGTTTATAACTTGAGTTTTCGCTTTTGCACGACACTTTTCAATATAGCGCCTGAATTTTCTGTAGTTGACTTTTCAAGTTTTCTAAAATAGGTTAAAATTAAGGAGGTGGTTGGCAGGATATGAGAAATGTATTTGCGATAGTTTTAGCTGGAGGCAAGGGAGAGCGTCTCTGGCCTTTGACAGCAAATCGCTCAAAGCCAGCTGTGCCGTTTGCTGGTCTAAGGATTATTGACTTTGTTTTGAGTAATCTGATCAATTCCGGGATCAATGAAATTGCGGTTCTGAGCCAGACCCAGTCTCATTCTTTAGACGACCATATTATGAAGGCATATCCGAGCTATCTTGGGATGCGTGGAAGCATCTCCATCTATCATCCCAGACTGGTTACGAGCCAAGACCTATATATTGGGACAGCGAATGCTGTTTATCAGAATTTGGACCGGATCAACAAAAAGGCAGAGATGGTTGCGGTTTTTGGAGGAGACCATATTTATATGATGGATGTAGCCAGGATGGCGGAGTTCCACGATAAACGCAATGCGGATATTACGATTGCCGCGGTTCCGTTCCCGCTCAGCGAGGCTCATAAATACGGAGTGCTTCAGGTTGACGAGAACTGGCGCGTGGTGGGTTTTGAGGAAAAGCCAAAGGAGCCAAAGCCTATTCCAAACGAGCCGGACAAGGCGCTGGTTTCAATGGGGAATTATATTTTCAGCAAGGATAAGCTGTTCAAATTGCTGGAGGCTGATTCCAAAAAGAAGTATGTTAGCAAGCAGGAGCTTTTGGAGCTGATTGCCAGGAATAAAGACGCTCGCGAGGAATACTCCACGCACGATTTCGGGAACGATATTATTGAGGGAGAGGTAGCGAAAAAGGATTTATATATATGCGCGTATGATTTTCGGAGGAATAGAATCCCTGGGATTCCGGAAGGGAAACGGCATTATTACTGGCGAGATGTTGGGGATATTTATCAATACTGGCTTGCGAATATGGACATATGCAGTATAGACCCGGAGTTGAACCTGTATAATTCTGATTGGCCCCTCTGGACCCTTCCTAATACATTGCCGCCAGCAAAATTCATCCACGACAATCGGAACGAGAACCGGGTCGGATACGCGACCAACTCTCTTGTGTGCGCTGGGTCAATCATCAGTGGCTCTCATGTGGAGCGGTGTGTGATCGGGAATAATGTGAAAGTGAATTCCTGGACTTACCTTGAGGAATGCGTAATCCTTGGGGGCAAACGCGCAATAAACACCGAGATCGGAAGATGGTGCAATCTGAGAAGGGTAATTATGGACAGGGATGTGTTCGTTCCAGAAGGAACAATCATTGGGCATAATCGCGCTGATGATGAGAGGCGCGGATTTAAAATCGTTGATATGCCAGACGGGAAGCATTTAACCGTGGTGCCTGAAGCCTACAGGTTTTGATAATAAGGCTTTTTACTAAAACCCGATTCACAATGTGTTCTCTCTATCCGCAACATCGCGGATCAATATGCGCGTGTGGAGTTGATGAGAAAGCTGGGCAATCCGGTTTCTGGACAAGACAGCTTGCCAGGACCTTGATGGCAATAAAAGTGTCTGCTATTTTTCATAATGAGGGATTTGTGCGATACGCTTAAAGCGGAGAGACTCAGAAGATTTGTCAAAGGGACTAGAGATAAATCATTGTCGGATAATGTTGTAGTTTTCTGAGAGATAAGGGGTTTCAGGGATAGTTTTTGAAATAGATTTTAAAATATACCCTGCTGTTTCGTTTTTTCCAGTCTGTCCTAGAAATCTCTACCGAGTCCCAGCCAAAAATTTCCTCCACTAAACGATATTCCATTTTCAGTCTTGCGTCCTGAGCCAGTTGCCGGTCAAATTCTGAATGACCGATTTCTGTGCCCTCTGGATAGCGGTGCACAAGGCTAACAATCGCAAACGGCTCCTGTGAGAAGATATAATCCAGGTCAGTTGTCATAGAGGAAATTCCGGGTAGCCTTCCCAGATGCCGGTCAACCAAGCCAGTGGTATCAATGATCCGGTTATGGTCTCCAAAATAGCCGATGTATCCAATATCTCCGACAGCTATGCTCTGGCTCTGCCACACATATTTTTTCAAAAAGTCCGCTGTGTTCATATAAAACCTAGACTGGTTCCGATGCCAGGTCTTGTCAAAGCTCGCAAACGCCTCATAGCGGATGACCTGAAATAGATTGGCAAAAATAATCAGAGCGCAGACAAGATATAGCAATCCCCGGTCTCGCTTTGGATTCTTTCCAGAAAGCCATCTTGCTCCGAACATGACCATCCCGGCTCCACAGAAAATAGGCATCAGCGGAACCAACATCCTTGAGCCAGGCATCCAGTCTCCTCCTACAAGGAACAGGAATAAAAAATAGCACATTGCAAAAACGAGCGGGACCTTGATGGAGAACGATAACTGTTTCGTCAATAAAACACCGGAAAGAATGATCATTGCGAGAAAAATCATTGATGGATTGGCAAGGAAGAATTTTCCTAGATAGATCGCTCCCTCCCTTAATCCAACCAAGCCTAAACCAGTTTTTGCGTAAAAGGTATTTGGAAAAAAGCTGTGATAGTAGATTGCGCGGCAGAGGAAATAGAAGAGATAAGGAATGATAAACCATAGCCAGGTTAAGGCTGTTCTGGCTCTTTGCAATGGCTCTTTGCTATGCCTTAGAAATTGCGCTATTGCCAGTACCAGAAATAGCAAAATGCCGTCTGGTCTGGTTAAGGCAAAAAGCAAGGAGAGAATAATCGCAGGCAATCTACTCTCTAGGCTAAGCGCATATACCACTGCGATTAAAAGCATGCTGAAGAGCGGGGCTTCCAATCCCTCAACACTCCAGATGGCGAAATAAACATTAGTGGCTAGAAAAGAAACCGCGGCTAATCCCAGCCATCTATTTTCAGATTCCCTTTTGACCCAGAGAAAAAGCAGGACCGAAGAGGCAAGAGAAAAAACAACGCCAAGAAATTGTGAGATGAACTTTGCGCTCAATCCGAGCTTGATCCCGAGCGCAAGCAAAATTACCCATAGAAAATTGGAATATCCTTCAACTGGTTCCAAGCCATTTCCCCGATTATAGACCAAGCCAGAGCCATTAGCGAGATTTCTAGCATATCTTGCGGAGATGTAAGCGTCATCAACTAAATCCCTGCATTGAAGCATGGTCAGGAACACCTGAAACGCGAAAATAGATAGTATCAGATAAAAGAATAAATCTCGCCTAGCGAAAATAGAAAGAAATTTATCTTTAAGAATAATTACCCTTGCAGGCAGGCTTGGCATCAATAATTTTCCAGAAAATACCTGATGGTCCGGACAAGGCGGTCCAGCTTAACTGACTTATCTATGTATTCATCGCATCCATTTTCAAACGCCTGACGGATTTCCTTCTTGTCCTCAGCCCGGCTGATGAAGATAATCGGAATCTCTCTTAAGAACTTGTTCCCTTTCATCAGCCTGCAGAATTCAAACGCATCCACCCAGCTTAATCCAGGGTCAATCAGCACAAGATCAAACGCGATGGTCTCCATAATCTCAGCCAGACGCTCCAGACCATCTGCAAAGAGCGGAACATAGCCATTTTTCTCAAGAGCCTTGCGCAGAGAGTCCTTCAACTCACTGTCATCGTCTATCACAAGAACCCGTTTTTGCGAGTGAGCCTTCCGGAATGCGCGATAAGCGTCAAGGTCAACCACTTTCTCACTCAGGAACTTCTCACGCGTCTGCCTCTCAATCTGTAAGCTCAGACTCTTTGCGGACAAAATCAGTTCGCTGATCTTTGACTCGCTCTTACGCTCTTTTTTAGAATCTGCCAATTTTATTCCAACCTCATCCCTCTGGACTTCTATCTGCGATTATATCATCCAAATTCCGCTAATTCAAGAAGCTTCTCAAAACTTATAAAATTATAAAAAATATCTGACCCTGCACGCTTGTCTTATCTATTTCTCGCTAATGAGTTTGACATCAGGGAATAATATGGCAATCTCTTTGAGAGATGAAAAAAATTATTATATTGGCAAGTATATTTTTCACGCTGACACTGGGGAGCGCTCCAGAAGACGATGGGAAGGGCTCTAAAAAAGTTTTTCCGGATTTTTCTTTACTCAAACCGACTAAAATTCAGAAGGTGGACGGGATGAAAATAGTCAAGCTGGGAAACGGTATCCAGGCGGTTATAGAGGAAAATCATTCAGCGCCTGTAGTTGCGCTTCAGATATGGGTTAAGGCTGGAAGTGCGGATGAGACCGATGACCTTGCGGGAGTGGCGCATTTGATAGAGCATATGATATTCAAGGGCAGTGAGAAATTTGGAGTAGGAGAGCTTGCGAATCAGATAGAGTCAAGAGGCGGTGAGATCAATGCCTATACTGGCACTGACTATACGGTTTATCATACGGTTATTTCTAAGCGGTTTCTTGAGATAGCGATGGACTTGCTATCAGACTCGGTTCTTCATCCTAATTTTGACCCTGAGGAGCTTTATCGGGAGCGAGAGGTTGTTCTGGAGGAGATTAGGAGAGAGGGAGATAATCCCGGAATCAGGGTTTATCAGGAATTGATGAGTCTTATCTATCAAGCGTATCCTTATCGGCGTCCTGTGATCGGGTATCAAAACACCGTGGGGCAGTTTGAGCGGGAGCATCTCTTGAGATTTTTTGAATGCCACTATTCACCGCAAAATATCATTGTGGTTTTGGTAGGAGACTTTGAAGAAAAAGATGCGCTCTCACTTTTGAAGAGGTATTTTGGAAAAGAGAAATCCGCTAAATGCACGGGTCCGAATCCAAGAGCGGTCTCGGAGCCTGAGCTTACTGAGATGAAAGTGAGTTTAAGCCCGTCTCAGCTTGAGAGGGCGTATGTGAGCCTTGCGTGGAAAATACCTGAATTCGGGCACAGCGATATGCCCGCGCTTGACATACTTGCGACCATTCTTGGGCAAGGAGAAAGCTCAAGGCTGATTGAAACCGTGCGGAATAAGAAAAAGCTGGTGGACCAGATATGGGCTTATTCGGACACGCCAGTTGGTCCAGGGGTGTTCCTGATTGGAATGACCATGGACCCGGGAAAAGCGATTCCAGCAAGCGAGGAGATTTTTGCACAGCTCAATCGGATCAAGGAGTTCGGGGTGTATGACTGGGAGCTTGAACGCGCCAAGCGCCAGATTGAAAGCGACTCCATTTACGCAAGGGAAACTATGAATGGTAGAGCCAGACGGCTTGGATTCTTTGCTTACCTTGCCCGTAATCCGGATTATGAAAAGGTGTATCTGGACCAGATACAAAAAGTGGACTCCAGAGAAATCCAGAGAGTTGCGCAAAAATACCTTTCCAGCTCAAGGCTCGCAATTGCTGGATTGGTCCCGGAAAAAAGTTTTTCTCCGGAACTGGATAAAAAGCTTAAAGACGCACTTCTTAAACAGGCAGTCAAAGCTCCGGAGCCGCAGGTGGCTGAAAAATTATCAGGCATATCCTCAAATCCTCTGTTGCCCATTCCTTTGGTAAGCGCAAAATCCGAGCCGGTTTCAGAGCCAAAAAGGTTTGTGCTAAAAAATGGTGTGCGACTTTTAGTCAGAGAGAATCATTATGTTCCTCTTGTCGCGGTTCGCGCTGGCTTTCTTGGAGGGGTCAGATTTGAGAATCAAAACAATAATGGCGTTTTCAATTTTATTGCAGAGATGCTCACAGAGGGCACTAAAACCCTGAGCGCAACAGAGATTCATCGTCGGATAGAATCTCTGGCAGGCTCGGTATCTGGCTTTTCTGGCAAAAACAGCTTTGGAGCTTCTATGCTCATACCAAGCCAGAATTTTGAGCCTGGTCTGGAGCTTTTCTCGGACTTGCTCTTAAATCCTGCGTTCCCGGCGGAGGATGTTAAGCGGATAAAGATGCTGATCCTAGCCGCGATTAAACGGGAGCAGGACCAGCCCAGGATAGTTGTGCGTAATTTATTTCTGGAAACCCTTTATTCACAACATCCTTATCGGCTGAACCCGCTTGGGACTGAGGCAAGCGTAAAGAAAATCACCAGTCAACAGTTGCAGGAAACCTATAAAAGTTTTGCGAGTCCGGAGAACCTGGTTATTGCGGTTTCAGGGGATGTGGATGCTGAGATGGTTAAAGCAAAGATAGAGGCTCTTTTTGGAAACTGGCAGACAAGCAGTGCATCTGTTCCGAATCCTCTGCCAGAGCCAGTATTTTCTGAGCCGAGAATTACAGAGATTGAGAGGGAAGCGGTGCAGACACAGATTATGATAGGCTGGCTAGGGACAACTATCACTGCCCAGGACCAGCCGGTGATAGAAGTGCTGAGCGAGGTTCTGGGTGGAATGAGCGGAAGGCTGTTTATGGAGCTGAGGGATAAAAAGAGCCTGGCTTATGAGGTTAGCGCTTATCATCTGGAGGGGCTGGAGAGCGGTTATTTGGCAGGATATATTGGATGCGCGCCTGAGAAGAAGCAGGAAGCGATTGATGGTATGAAACAGGAGTTTGAGAGGCTCAAGCAGGAGCTGGTTAGTGAGGGAGAGCTAGCGAGAGCGAAGAACAGCCTGATCGGAGCTTATGAGATAGAGCTTCAGAGCAATATGAGCGTTGCTGGACATCTTTTTGTTGACGAGCTTATGGGTCTGGGTTTTGGCAACTGGCTAAAGTATCAGCAGAAGATTGAGCAGGTGTCTGCGGAGCAAATTAAAGAGACTGCGCAAAAATATATCGGAAACGGATATGCTCTGGTGATAATCAATCCTAAGCCTGAGAAAAAAGAATAATCCAATATAAAATTCAGCCATGCCCTTTGATTAAAATTCTTTACCTAAAAAATTATTTTTTGTCTCATTCTGAAAAATTATTCAGCATAGCTCTCAGGAGTGATTTCTGGTAAAATAAAATGTGTCGGTTGTGAAAAGGGTATAGACTAATAGGGAATAATGGGTGTAGAAAAGGACAAGCTGAAAAGAGAGATAGAATCCGCATTGGTTTTTGCGCTGAACAAGGACCCGAAGCCGGAGCTGATTGAAGGGCTTTTGCACTGGCAAGATGTGGTGAATTTTGTTATCAGCAGAAAAATCGCAGGCAGATTTTATAAGCGTTTGAAAGAAAACCATTTACTCCATCTGGTTCCAGACCCCTGGTTGAATAATGTTAAGGAGTTTTATTATTTCAATGCTCTCAAGAACAAAATTCTGTTCAAGGATTTGGAGCGGATTGCAACACATTTTAAGGGTCATCAGGTCAATTTGATCCTTCTTAAAGGTGCGAGTTTGCTGGTCCGGGGGGTGTATCAGCAGGGGGAGCGTTTTCAGGCTGACCTGGATTTTCTGGTCAGCGGGATCAGCCGGGAACAGCTTCAAAAAGAGATTTTAGAACTTGGCTATTTGAATGTGCATCATTCAGATGCGCAGGATTGGAGTGAGGAGAGCTTTGTATCAAAGGGGAGTAAGGGTCTTGCTGCCATTAGCGCGGTTTTTCTGGAGTTCCACTGGACATTCAGGCCTATAAACCATCATTCAGGAGAAAAGCTGGCTCAGGCGATTCTGAAAGGAGCGGAACCAATTGCTTTTAATTCCTGGGTGTTTAATGTTCCAAAACCTGAGCTACAATTTTACCAGGCAGGCTTGCACGGATGCGCGCATCATCCATTTGACTCAGGCTATTTCTGGGTGGCGCTCCAGGATTTGAGCGCAATTGCAGACAGGCTCAAGCTGGATTCCGATGAGATCATCAATCTCGCTTTAGAGCATAGATTAGCAGAGCACCTTGGGGTGCTGGCTTTTCTGTTAAAGGAAAAGTTAGGGATTTTCCCGCAGTTATGGGAGGGACTTGCCAGCAGAATTCCGGAATCAAAAACGCTTGTTGAACAAACTGCGCGAGTGGTCTGGGATGGTCTTCTAAATCCGAGACCGGTCTCTCTCAGCCATTTTATCTATCTTTTCAGCCCAACCGATCCTAGGAATCGGCGAAAGGCGATCCTGGAATTGACAGGCTTAAGAAGAACTGGAGAAAAGGTTCAAGCAGGCGAAACAAATCTACAAAATCCTCGCCCTGGATTTTTCGCTTTGCTTTCCTATAGAATCCGAACCCTGGACTGGCAGTTTCTAAAGATGGTCTGGCAAATTGCTAAATTTCACCGAAAAGTCAAGGTTTATTTCCCCTGGGGAACCTAGATTTAATTCCAGACAAAATTGTGATATAATATAAAATTACGAAAAAATAAAAATAGGGGTCCCCGAAAAATTGAAAAATTCGCACGCGATTAAAAGAACCGCAAAGAGGCAAATACCGCTTTTAAAGCCCTGGCTGGTTGATCTGGAAGAGCTTATTCCAGACCTGGAAAAGGTCTGGGCATCTGGAAAGCTTAGCCTGGGTCTATACACGGAAAAGCTGGAAGCCTCTGCGAGAAAAACCTTAGGAGTTAAAGAAGCAATTGCGGTTTCGTCCTGCACCAGCGGAATAATCCTTGTCTTAAAGGCGCTGGAGATAAAAAAGAAAGTGATTGTTCCGGATTATACTTTTCCTGCAACCAGCCATGCGGTTTTATGGGCTGGAGCAAAGGTAAAATTCTGTGATATTGATATGGATGACTTCACAATTTCTCCAGAGGCGCTTGCGGAGATAAATGATCCAGAAGTGGAGGCGGTGATCCCGGTAAATATATTCGGTCTGCCTCCGAAAATTTCAGAGCTGGAAAAAATCTGCGCCAAGCGCGGATGGAAGCTGATTTTTGATTCTGCGCAAGGGCTGGGCGCGGAATATAAGGGAAAGAGATGCGGTGGTTTTGGAATTGCGGAGGTTTTCAGCTTGAGTCCGAGCAAAGTGATCACTTCCGCAGAAGGCGGCATAATCACCACTAACGATTCCGGGCTTGCTCTCAAGTTGCGCCAATTACGAGATTATGGCAAGGGACCGGACAAAGCAGATATGCTGGGAGTGGGCTTGAGCGCTCGGATGAGCGAGTTATGCGCGGTTCTTGGTTGTCATAATTTCAAGCATCTTGATAAACTGCGATTGGAAAGAGAAAAACTTGTCAAGAGGTACAGGGAAAAGCTCTCCGGGATTAAGGGACTGGCTTTTCAAGAATTCGGACCGGAGCGCAAGAGCGGCTATAACTATTTTGTATTCCGGGTTACCGCAGAAGCTGGAAAAACGCGAGACCATCTGCTAGAGGAACTTATACAAGCTGGGATTGAATGCAAGCGCTATTTTTATCCGCCTCTGCATCTTTTAACCGCTTATAAAGGGCTGTCTAATGGCGGATTCAAAAACGCAGAGCTTTTGAGCAGGGAGACAATAGCGGTTCCGCTTTATTCGGGAATGAAAACCCAAGAGCAGGACCAAGTGATCCGAGAGATTGGTATAATTATAAACGGAAAATGAAGCGCATCTTAAAATATCGCGAGGTTTTGTCAGGATTGATTCACCTGCTTTTTTTTGCGCTTGCGTTGTCTTTCAGCTTTATGTTCAGATTTGAGTTTAATATCCCTCCTCACTATTGGACGCTTTTCCTTCAATCTCTACCTGTTATTGTCGCAATGAAATTTGTGATCTTTTATTACTTTGCAGTATATAAAGCGTCTTGGAGATACGCCTCAGTTTCAGACCTTTTTAATATCATTAAAGCGTCCACTGTTAGCACCATGCTCCTGGGCATTTCGGTTTATTTTCTAAATCTGGAAATTGGATTCCCTCGCTCGGTAATTTTTACTGACTGGTTTCTGACCATTATGATTGTTGGAGGAGCCAAGCTGTTTTTACGCATCCTGCGGGAAGAGGTTTCAACGATTTTTACTAAGACTGGTCCCGGGAGAAAAGTATTGATTGTGGGCGCAGGGGATGCGGGAGAGACATTGATCAGGGAGTTAAAGAAGTATCCTGCAATGAATTATCAGGCAGTGGGTTTTGTGGATGACAATCCTTCCAAGATCAACACTCAGTTGCACGGCGTGAGAATTTATGGACCGATTGATAAATTGCCTGAGCTTGTAGAATCGCTTTCTGCTGAAGAAATCCTGATCGCTATTCCTTCTGCAACCGGGGCGCAGATGCGCCGGATAGTTAGATTAGCGGAGCAGACAGGGAAACCCTTCAGGACTATTCCGGGTCTGGATCACTTGATTGATGGAAGAGTGACCGTGAACAAGCTCCGCAGTGTGGAGATTGAGGATTTACTGCGGAGAGAGCCTGTTCGTCTGGATAGCTCTGCGATTGAGCGGTTTCTTACAGGGAGAGTTATTCTGGTGACTGGCGCTGGCGGAAGCATTGGGTCTGAGATTTGCCGGCAGGTCATCAGGTTCGGTCCCCGAGTTCTGATTATGCTTGACCAGGCGGAAACCGCGCTTTTTCAAATTGAGAGAGAGCTCACCCGATATGCGGAACTGCCCGGTAGGCTTGTGGCAAAAATCGGGGATATATGCGATGAGGGAAGAATGGCTCAGATTCTGGCTGAACATAAGCCAGAAGTGATTTTTCACTGCGCCGCTTATAAACATGTGCCTCTTATGGAGTTCAATATCCGGGAGGCGATCAAGAATAATATCCTGGGCACAAAGATACTTGCGAAGCTCGCGCATCGCTTCGGTGTTCAAAGTTTTGTTTTCATCTCCACTGACAAGGCAGTGAATCCAACCAGCATTATGGGCGCAAGCAAGCGTGCGGCTGAAAAATACCTGCAGATAATTTCCAGAACAAGTAAAACCCGATTTATTATTGTCCGGTTCGGAAATGTGCTTGCAAGCCAGGGGTCTGTGGTGGAGATTTTCCGCAAACAGATTCAGGAAGGCGGTCCCCTGACAGTGACGCATCCGGATATGCGCCGTTATTTTATGACCATTTCCGAAGCCTCCCAGCTCGTGTTGCAGGCGGCTTCTATTGGCAAAGGCGGAGAGATTTATTTCCTGGAAATGGGAGAGCCGATTCGGATAGTTGAGCTGGCGCGGGAACTGATTCGTCTTTCCGGGCTAAAGCCAGAGGAAGACATTCAAATTATTTTTACAGGCATCCGTCCTGGAGAGAAGCTGTTTGAGGAATTGAAATTCAAGGAAGAAGATATGCTCCGAACCGAGCATGAAAAAATACATCAGTTAAGAATGAACGGATTTATCACTGATGATATTAAACAAGCCCTGGAGGATTTGAACGCTCATCTTCTGGACGCTTATTCCGAGGAGGAGTTGAGGAGATGGCTTGGGAAAATAGTGAGCGAGTACAGCTCCGGGGTTAATCTGGAAGATGAGTTAAAGATTGAGGGAGGTCGGAATGGGAGAACTTAATCAGCGAAACGAGAGCCCAATTAGTCATCATGTTCAGGAGCCGGGTATGTTTTTAGAATCTCCGGAAGTGAACATTGGCAATTACATCCGAATTTTTTCCCGCAGAAGATGGGCGATTCTTGCGATCTGGCTGGGCGTGGTATTGGTCGCACTGGTTTATAATTTTGTTGCCACTGAATACTTTAATTCCCGCGCATCCATCATCATCCGGGTAGGGATGCCATCAAGCGTATTAAAATCACGCGAGCTCACCTTTCCGAATCCGTATGCGATGAGAAGCGACTTTGACACCAAGACCAGCATCATCACCAGCCGTCCCATTCTTTTGGAAGCCGCTAAGCGGCTGATTGAAAAAGGGTATTTCCGTCCTGCCAATTTTGAGCAATTGAGCGAAGAAGAGAAACAAAATGTTTATCGGCAAGTTGCGGCTGGTCTGCAGGGCAGGGTCTCATCCAAGGTTGTTGAAAAGACCAATTTGGTTCATATCTTCGCCACGGACTCCAATCCAGGACGAGCCGCAGAAATCGCTAATGCAGTAGCAGAAGCCATGGTTAGCTATAATGTGATGGAGCAGGAGATTCTGGCGCTAAGCTCTTTGAAGTTCCTGAATCAGCAGTTAGAAGAGGCTCGCCAGCGCGTGAGCGAGGCAGAGCGTAAGTTATTTGAATACAAGCAGAAGAACCAGATTTTTGAAACCAATGTGGACAAAAATCAGTTAGCTGAGCAAAGAGGGAACCTGAGTGTTGAGCTCCGTAATCTGGACACTCAGATTCAGCTTCTCAATGCCCAGATCCAGGCTCTGCGCGGGCTTCTTGCCCGTAAGGATTACAGTAAATACACTCCGCCGACTATTTATGACTTCTCCACGACATCCGCGGAAGGCAAAGCTAATCCTGAATCAGGAACTGACAGTTATGTTGCCGGGAGCGGTGCGGACCCGGTCTTGTTGCGTTTGAATCAGGAACTGGTCAGCGCGGAGATCAACTATGATAGTTTGACGAAGAAATATAAGGAAGAACATCCTCAGGTGATTGAGGCTAAAAATCAGATTGAGATTCTGCGTGCGAAGTTTGAAGAGGAGCTCAAGAAGAATATCACCAGTCTTGAGCTTAAGAACAGCATTTTGCTTGCCAAACAAGCAAAATTGCAGGCAGATATGGAGGAAATGAACCGAAAGGCGGTTGAGATCACGAGCAAGGATGCGGAATATGTGGTTCTGGAGCGTGAGGCTGACTCTGCGAGAGACCTGTTTAACAATCTCCTGGCCGCGGTCAAGGAGGCGAATATCCAGGCAAACGGCTCTTTTAAGGACACCATTTATATTCACGAATACGCTCGGCCAAGCAAGAAGCCGATTAAGCCCAATCGGCTCTTTAACCTGATGATCGCGCTCATTCTCGGACTGTTTTTCGGAATGGCGTATGCGGTCTTTGCGGAAATGATGGACCGCTCTCTTCACACTCCAGAAGATGTGGAATTTTATACCCGTCTGCCTGTTCTTTCTCTGCTTCCTCACCTTGAAGAGCCTCATAGTAAAGACCAGCATCCTTTAATGGTGATTGATCAGCCCCGTTCCCTTTATTCAGAGGGAATACTTCATTTACGCGCCGGTCTCCGGATGTTTATAACACAGAACGGCATCAAATCTATGGTCATTACCAGTTGCTCTCCCAAAGAAGGGAAATCCATCGTGACTGCCAATCTGGGGGTTTCTATGGCGCAGGAAGGAATCCGCACATTGATTATTGACGCGGACTTGAGAAGACCTGTCCAGCATAAGTTTTTTAAGCTGGAAAGAGAAAAAGGCTTAACACGCGCCCTGATTGACCTGTTCCAGAATCCGGACTGGAAAAATCATCTCTCGGAACTGTCCTTCGGAGACCTCAATCTCCTGCTCAAGCTCCAGAAATCAAACGGCCTGGTCGCGCTTCACTTCAACTCCGAGTATCCGCTCCGGTTTTTGTATCAGAGCGGACAGATCATTGCAGGGAATTTAAGAGACTGGAGAAGCTCTGGCAAAGCCCATCTTGAGGACATCACACCTGAGGAAATCCGGCTGGAATTCACAGAGTCCCCTGGACATCATCAAATCCTGCCCGCTCTAAAAAAGGAAGAAATTGAGAACTTCTTCAGCGAATTTCCTGTGCTCACCCAGCCCATCTATTTCACATACCAGTTGATGCAAAATTATACGCATCCGGGAGCTGTAGACGGATTAAGGGTTATGCCAAGCGGTCCAATCCCGTCCAATCCCGGAGAAATCCTTGGCTCTATTCATCTGCGGGAAATAGTTAATATGCTCAAGCCTAATTTTGACCTCATCCTGTTTGACAGCGCCCCTTGCTGGCCTTTGAGCGATGTCAGTATGCTCTCTCAGGTTGCGGATGGAATAGCGTTTATGGTTCGCGCCAACCGGATCGCCAGGGACATACTGAACCGAAATATACAGATGCTTAAAATGCTTAATTTCAAAATTGCTGGCGTCATTTTCAACGACTTTGACATCAAGAAGGAAAAGTATTATTACGGCGGATATTACCATTATCATTACTATTATTACTACTATTATTACTACTCATCATACGGGTATAGCGCTGAGGAAAAAGACGAGGGCTAAACGGTTGAAACCTAAAGCCAGGATGGCGTGGGAGGGGGAACTAAATCGCGGTTAAGGACTCTGATAGAAGCTGTCTTGATCCTTATAATTTTGACTGCAATCCTGCTTCAGGGAGCGGTTGCTAAGGTATACTGGTATCCGCTTGCTATCCTGATCGTGATCTGCTTCGGGCTATCTCTGCTCGGATGGGAACTGGGATTTATACCAAGACCAAGGCTGACAGGTCTGGAGCCTTATTTACTCGTGTGGATATCTATTATAATTCTTTCTGGTATCCTTTCACCGCACCGCTGGGCTAGCGTCTTTGCCCTGGAAAGAATTCTGATCAGCACGCTCTTCTTTTATCTCATCCTCTGGCATTTTGAAAACCGTACTCGCGAAAAAGTCCTGCTCTGGTGCTTATTTGCATATCCCGTATTGGTCTCCATCCTTGGAATCGGGCTTTATTTCTTTAAAAAACCCGGCACAGGAATAATTCCGGACAATATCAAAAATGTTTCTGGAACATTTATAAATCACAATAATTTTGCTGGCTTGGTCATCCTGTCCATCTTTTTGGGAATCGGCTTGATGATGGCACGGCGAATTAAACGAGAATCCCTTAGCGAGGATATAGCCCAGCGGGTTCTTTTTACTTTTCCCCTGCTCATACTTTTGCTCGCACTGGCGTTTTCTCTCAGCCGAAGTGGATGGCTCGCCTTTCTGATAACCATAATCGCTTTCTTCCTATACATGGCGCTCGGGTCGCGTGCCAAAAAACTTAAAGCCTATTTCTCAATAATCCTCATAACAGTTTTGCTGGGCTTAGTCATCAGCCTGATTCTGGAGCGTGATACTCTTCGCGATAGAGCAAAGCCCCTGAATGAATTTTTTACTGACCCGGAGAGCGGTCTGGACATTACTGGCAGAAAGATGCTCTGGCAAAGCACCATTAATATGATTAAAGCCCATCCCTTTCTGGGCATAGGTCCCGGAGGCTTCTGGGCAGAATATCCTGGGTATCGCATCCTGGGGGAACAGCACGGAGAAAGCCATTCCCATAACGACCTTCTTCAGCTTACCGCAGAAACTGGAATCCCCTCATCTCTGCTCTTTCTCTTTATCCTTATCCAGGGCTTCCGCGTATATTTAAGAAACTATCGCAAAGAGATGTCAGGATTTGAAAGAAGGGTTTCTATTGGAATCATCTTCGGAATCATAGGATTCCTCATTCACGACCAGGTTGACTTCCATTTCCATATCCCGGGGCTGGTCTATTATTTTCTAGCCCTTACAGCTTTTCTGCTAAAGCCTCGTGGAGTTGCAGAAAGAGAGGAATTGAAATGAAATTCCTGACGAAAATACTGCTCGTTTTTATCATCATTTTTGCAATCACGAGCGGGATATTCCAGTGGTTATCCGCACTCCAATTTGAGCGCGGAAAAAATTTTTATAAAAAACAGGATTGGTATAATGCTTTAACCTCGTTTCAGTATTCTCAAAAATTTTTCTCGCGCGACCCTGAAGTATATCGCTGGCTGGCAAAAACATATATACACTTAGTTGAAAACCGTAACCCTCAGGCTCAAGTGGATTTGCTTAAGAAAGCTGAAAGCAACCTTCTCACCGCCATCTCTATTGAGCCTGAATATCCTTATTATTGGGCTTTGCTCGGAAGGGTCTCGGAAGAGCTTGAGAAACGAGGCGCAACTCCAAAAAAATCCGCGCTGGATGCTTATCATCAGGCAACAATCCTTGACCCCAATAATCCGCTATTTCTGGAGCTTCTGGCTAAATTCCTAATTCAGGAAGGAAAACCTGACCAGGCAAAACCTTTGATCGCTAAAATTGTCAAAATTGATCTTTTCTATGTTTCTGATCCGCTACAGCTATGGCTGGAAAATAACTACTCTCCTCTGGAATTGATCCCGGTATTTGAGAACGATATAAAATCTCTGGCTAAACTGCTGGAATTTCTCAATGCATTCCGGCATTATGACGCTGTGCTTTTAGCAGGAGAAAAAGCAATCCAGATGGCGCCCGGAGACCCGGAGGCTATTATGGTCTACGCATCAGCTTTGATGATAAACAAAAATTGCGAGAAGCTGGAATCAGTCATTGCGCCCTTACTAAAAAATCGCCAGTATGAGGAAAAAGCCCGAAGGCTAATGCTCAATTGCTTTCAACAAACCGCTCAATATGAAGCCGCGGAAAAGGAATATCTTAATTTGATTGCCCTTCAGCCTGAATCTGTTGAATACCGTTATGGACTATCTCTGCTATATCTCTTCAGAAGACAGCCCAACCTTGCAAAAGCGCATCTTCTCTGGCTATTTCATTACCACGGGCTAAAAGACCAGAATATCAAATCACGGGTTATCTTAAATCTTGCCCAGATTTCGGAGAATGAAAAAAATTTCCCACAAGCGTTTAAGTTCTATCAGCTATATTCCAAAATGCATCCGGAGGATAAACGGATTAAGGCAAAAGTGGATGAGCTGAAAGCTTTTCAGACAGATGATATAATCTATTCGCCTTGGGACAAGGACGAGGAGCCGACTGATGAAAAAATTTATCCGCCATTATGGAGAGAGGAGAATGATGAGTTCAAATAAAAAAAGCATAGAGCTTGAAAAAGCTATTGAAAACAAAACCGCACGCATAGCTATCCTTGGTCTGGGATATGTGGGACTGCCTCTTGCGCTCGCCTTTGCAAAAAAAGGGTTCCTCACTATCGGAATTGACCCGGACAAAACACGCATCAATGATCTCAAACGCGGAAAAAGCTATGTCAATGACATCGCGGATTCTGAAATAAAGGCTCAGGTTAATTCTAAAAAACTGCTCCCAAGCGTAAGCTTTGAAAAAATCAAATTCGCAGATGCCATTATCGTGTGTGTGCCAACTCCATTAAACAAAACCAAAGACCCGGACTTTTCCTTTGTGCTGGACGCCACGGATGCCATTGCCCCGCGGCTTCGCAGGGGACAGATGGTCATAATTGAATCCACGATTTATCCCGGAATGACCACTGAACTTATCGGACCCCGGCTGGAGCAAAAAACAGGCTTGAAGCCCGGAAGAGATTTCTTTCTTGCAATGAGTCCAGAGAGGATTGACCCCGGAAACAAGAAATACCAGCTTAAAAACACTCCCAAAGTGGTTGGCGGGATAAATCCTAAAAGCACCAGGCTTGCCTCTATGCTCTATCAGCAGATTATTGACCGAGTTATCCCTGTGAGCTCGCCCACGGTTGCGGAGATGACCAAGCTCCTGGAAAACACCTTCCGGCAGATAAATATCGGACTCGTCAACGAGATCGCTATCATCTGCGACAAGCTCGGAATCAATGTCCTGGAAGTGATTGACGCCGCGTCAACCAAGCCATTTGGATTTATGACATTTTATCCCGGACCAGGAACCGGCGGACATTGCATCCCTGTTGACCCTATATATCTCTCCTGGAAGATGAAATCGCTCAACTATCGCACGCGCTTCATTGAGCTTGCAACAGAAATCAATGCGCAGATGCCAGAATTCTGGGTGAATAAAACTCAAGAACAACTCAACCGAAAAGGCAAAGCCCTATGCGGAGCCAGAGTGCTTGTGATAGGAGTAAGTTATAAAAAAGACATCAACGACCTCAGGGAATCCCCTGCGCTGGAAATTTTGAAACTGCTCCTGGACAAAGGCGCAAAAGTCCAATACCACGACCCTTATATTCCGAGACTTGAATTAGAAGGAAAAATCATTAAATCAGTGAAACTTTCTCAGTCAATCGTTCGCAACTCAGATTGTGTGCTCATCGCAACCGACCATTCAAACATTAACTATCAAATGCTCAAATCCACTGCAAAACTCATCATTGACACTCGCGGCGTCTATCATCGCTTATAAGCATTGGTGCTACTTATTAAGCGCGTGTTGCCCAAATCCCGCGAGAGCCTTTCCCTTCCCAAAAGTAGGGTGCTGATGTTTTTTGGAAATTGTCCAGAAAACGCGGGAAAGCTCCTTTCCGAGTGGCGCGACAACAAAAAATAAAAGGAACGGATCAAAGGGGGTGGGCTAAGGGTGGATGGGCGTGGCAGGGCTTTGGGTGGCATAGATTGGCAAGGTCTGGAATGGAGGGAAATTTAGCTGGGGGGGTATTGACAAAAGGGGAAAGAGGATTATATTTTATAAACGCTAAATTCTATTGGGCGAACAATGGGAGACAAATAAGAAAGGAGGATTTATAGATGGGATTGAATATCAAGCCTTTGCAGGATCGGATTATTGTTAAGCAGTTGCAGGAGGAGGAAAAGACCGCAGGTGGAATAATAATTCCAGACACGGCAAAGGAGAAGCCAGCGCAAGGAAAGGTTATTGCGGTTGGTAAGGGCAAGATTCTTGAGGATGGCACGGTTCGGAAGATGGAGGTTAAGGTTGGGGACCGGATACTGTTTGAGAAATATGCAGGGAGCACGATTAAGATCGGCGGTGAAGAGTATATGATTATGCGGGAAGAAGAGGTTTTAGCTATTATTGAAGAGTAATTAATTCAAAAAGAATAGGAGGTTAGGATAATGTCTGCGAAGGAACTTAAATTTGGAGAGGATGCGAGGTCTAGGATTCTTAAAGGTGTGAATCTCTTGGCAGATGCGGTTAAGGTGACGCTGGGACCGCGTGGAAGGAATGTGGTGATTGAGAAAACCTTTGGCTCGCCCACGGTTACAAAGGATGGTGTTACTGTTGCTAAGGAGATAGAGCTTCAGGATAAGTTTGAGAATATGGGCGCGCAGATGGTTCGCGAGGTTGCGAGCAAGACCAGTGATGTTGCGGGAGACGGAACGACCACTGCGACGGTTCTTGCTCAGGCGATTTACCGAGAGGGTATGCGCCTGGTTGCCGCGGGAGCAAACCCAATGGGTTTGAAGCGCGGGATTGACAAGGCAGTTGAGGCAGTGGTTGCGGAGCTGAAAAAGCTATCCAAGCCTGTTAAGGGCAAGGAAGAGATTTCTCAGGTTGGCACGGTTTCAGCGAATAATGACAAGCAGATTGGAGACATTATTGCTGAGGCAATGGACAAGGTTGGCAAGGAGGGCGTAATCACGGTTGAGGAGGCAAAGGCGATAGAGACCACTCTGGATGTGGTTGAGGGAATGCAATTTGACCGAGGGTATCTGTCTCCATATTTTGTGACCGATGCGGAGAAGATGGAGTGCGTGTTAGAGGATGTATATATCCTTCTTCATGAGAAGAAAATTAGCGCAATGAAGGATTTGCTACCGCTTCTGGAGCAGATTGCCCGTATGGGAAAACCGCTTCTGGTGATCTCAGAGGATGTTGAGGGAGAAGCGCTTGCAACACTGGTAGTGAACCGGATAAAGGGGACCCTGCAAGCCTGTGCGGTGAAGGCGCCTGGATTTGGAGACAGGAGAAAGGCTATGCTGGAGGATATTGCCATCCTGACCGGCGGAGAGGCTTTTACCGAGGACCTTGGCGTTAAGCTGGAAAATATAAAGGTCAATAACTTAGGCAGGGCGAAAAAAGTGGTGATTGATAAAGATAATACCACGATTGTGGAAGGCGCGGGTTCTAAGGAAAAAATTAAGGCGCGGATGAATCAGATTCGGACGCAGATAGAGGAAACCACATCGGATTATGACCGGGAGAAACTGCAGGAAAGGCTGGCAAAGCTCGCAGGTGGAGTCGCAGTGATAAAAGTTGGAGCCGCAACCGAGACCGAGATGAAGGAGAAGAAGGCGAGAGTGGAAGACGCGCTTAATGCGACCAAAGCCGCGGTTGAAGAGGGAATAGTTCCAGGCGGAGGAGTTGCGTATATCCGTTGCCTTTCAGCTCTGGATGATCTCAAGCCTCAGGATGATGATGAGAAATTCGGGATCAACATCGTGCGCAAGGCTCTTGAGGACCCTGCGAAGTGGATTGCCCAGAACGCGGGCGTGGATGGCTCAATTGTCGTGGATAAAATCAAGAACAACAAAGGCGGTTTTGGATTTAACGCTCAGACTATGGAGTATGAGGATTTGGTTAAAGCAGGAATCATTGACCCGACCAAGGTGGTCAGGACAGCGCTTCAGAACGCTGCCAGCGTAGCAGGACTCTTGATCACAACCGAGTGCGCGGTCACGGAAAAGCCAGAGGAAAAACCATCATTCCCTGGTGGACACGCTCCTCATCCTCCGATGTACTGAGCTTAAAATACTGGCGCAGGCATTCTCATCACAGAGCAGATATACAAAACGGCTGGGAGAAAAACTCCCAGCCGTTTTTTTTATGAGATATGAAATTTGAGAGTGGAGACTAGCAGGTTCACCACCGATGCGAGAACTCCTCTGCCCAGCCTATAAGACCGCGAATCTTCACCTCTTTGCCGTCAAACCTGATTATGCCGTTCCATTTCCCGAAACAACACACCCCTTCAGTGCTCAATAAGCCAAGACTTAATCTGGTTTTCTGCTCATAAAAAGGCGTGAGAGTAAGGTCAATCATTCTGGAATAATCCGCGCGGACTTTCCATAATCCGCTTTCAAAGAAAACACTGCTCTCAACCTCCTCTGGCATATCTATATAACCGCCCGGCTTGATGGAAATTGTGCTTACGCTATCCTTGCTAATGAAATCAATAAAAGACACCGCGCAGAAACTGGCATAATCTATATCCGAAAGCGTGACCGAGAAAACAAAATCATCGCTGATCCAGTTCCGGAAAGATCAGGGGACGGCTCGGATATATTCCCTCAATCAGCTTGAGCTTCAATTTATACACACTGCTCATCAATTCCGCGCTCAGGATTTGCTCAGGCGCTCCGAAACCCGCGACTCTGCCCCGGTCCAGGATGAGGATTTTATCCGCAAATATGGATGCGAGGTTAAGGTCGTGGGTGGTGAAGAGCGCGGATAGTTTAGAACCCGCTCTTAGCTCCGTGAGCAGTTGAAGAAACCTGACCTGATGTTGAAGGTCAAGATGAGCAGTGGGCTCGTCCAGAAGAAGAATCTCAGGCTCCTGCGCTAAAGCCCTTGCTAAAATCACGCGTTGCCTTTCCCCTCCGGAAATCTCATCAATCCTTCGCTCCGCTAAATTATCGCAATCGGTTTGCGCAAGCGCTTTTTTCGCAATCTCCATATCCCGGGCTCCTTCTAGCTGGAAGCTCTTGAGATAAGGAGCCCTTCCCATTAAAACTATTTCCAGAACTGTGTATGCAAAAGCTATCTCAGTCTGCTGTGGCACCACTGCTATTTTTTGCGCCAGCTCTTTTTTTCGGAACTCATTGAGCGGTTTTCCCTTGATGAAAATTTTTCCGCTCATTGGCTTTAAGACCCCGGATAAAACCCTGATCAAAGTGCTCTTGCCAGAACCATTTGGACCTATTACGCAGAGCATCTCTCCTTTATTCAAATGAAAGCTGACCTGATCCAGAACCAGGTTTCCATTTGGAAAACAAAACGAGATACTCTGGGTCTCCAGAATGCTCATTTTCCGAGTTTCTCCCTTGAGCTATGAAGTAGCCAGATAAAAAAAGGTCCTCCCAGGACCGCGGTAATGACCCCGACTGGAAGCTCCGCAGGTGCTATGATAACTCGTGCAAGTAGGTCACATAGCACAAGAAAGCTTGCTCCAAAAAGGAAGCTAGCAGGAAGTAGGAGACGATGGTCTGGACCAAAAATCAGCCTGAGTATATGCGGAACCATCAAGCCCACGAATCCGATTAAACCGCTCACAGAAACCGCAACAGCAGTGATCAGGCTTGCTGAGAGAAATGTCCATAGCTTGCTATGTTCAACTTTTACTCCCAACTGCTCAGCTGATTCCTCACCAAGAGATAGCAGGTTAAAGTCCCGCGCCCGGCTCAGCAGAATTGCGATTGCAGGAGCATAGTAAAGAGCAACAAATGCAAGAGTGGAATAGCTTTTCTCGCTCAGGTTTCCCATCATCCAGTAAATTGCGCCTGGAAGATGTCTTGTGGAGCTTATGCTCAGGATGAACATCACCAGCGCTGAGAAAAAAGCGTTCACAACCACGCCTGCTAAAAGCAGAGTGATTACAGGAAGTCTGCCTTCAGTCCGGGCAACTAAAAGCACGAGCGCAATCGCGATCAAAGCGCCTGCAAACGCAAAGCCAGGAACCGGTGCAAACCCGATTGAGCCCGCGAGTATCATCCCGATAATGGCAAAAAACGCGGAACCTCCGCTCACGCCTAATATATACGGGTCCGCAAGCGGATTTCTAAGCAAAGCCTGAAATCCCACGCCTGCTATTGCGAGCCCTCCTCCAACAAGAGCCGCTAACAAAGCGCGCGGAACACGGATGCGGAAAATTATGGCGCCGGATTGACTCATTGGCTCAGATTGAACCAGAGCCAGAAACTGCTCCTTGAGAAGAGAAAAATTGATTTGCACCTCAGCCGGACCGAAAAAAAGAGTGAGCAAAATCGCGAGCGCGAGCATGACCATCAGCGCCGAGAGGATGAGGAATAATTTGCTTTTATTAAGAGCAGGCATTTCAATTCCCCTGAAACCTCTCCGGATGAAGAATTTTCGCAAGCTCAAGCAAACCCTGAAAAAGCCTTGGTCCCGGACGGGTGATCAAATCCGAGTTCAAAACATAAATCCGATGATTTTTCACTGCAGGAATGTCTCTCCATTTGCCCCACCAGCGCTCCGCCTCTGCCTGTGCCCCGGGGAATTCTGACATTGAAACATCAATGATCACCTCCGGAGATTTTTCCAGAACAATCTCCAGGCTGTAATGCGGATACGGGATGCGAGCGTCTTCTGCCAGATTCACCCCGCCTGCTTTTTTAATCAGGTCATTGGCAAAAGTTCCAGGACCCGCGGCAATCAAAGGCTCTCGTTGGAAAAAAAGAAACACAGGCACCGCTGGCGCATCCTTTACGCTCTTCTCAATCAACTGCTTTTGTTTTTCCAGATCAGCAACCAGCTTTTGCGCTTGCTCCTTTCTGTCCAGCTCAATCCCGACCTCCAGAATCGTGTCCAGAACCTGGTCCAGATTCTCTGGCTGATAACTCCTGACCTTTAAGCCCAATTCTGAGAGCTTATCCAGCAATTCAAGCTCGTTTCCATCCCTTGTCGCCAGCACCAGGTCAGGCTCCTGCGCAAGAACCGCTTCAATATTGATGTTCTTCAATCCGCCCAGCTTTGGCTTGGTCTTTGCCTCCGGAGGATAATTGCAATGCTCAGTGACTCCGACAAGATGGTCTCCCATTCCAAGCGCAAAAACTATCTCTGTCAGATTCGGCGCAAGCGACACCACGCGCGGGCTTCGTGCTTTTACTTCTTCTCTCGCCTGTTTTTGTGAGCAGGCTGAAAAAGCGCCTGCTAAAAAAGCCAGCGCCATCAGAAGTGCGCTAATTGTTTTTAAATATCTCATCTCAAAAAAAATCCCCAACCTCCGGGATGGGAAGTTGGGGTATTTCCAGCTTTTCCCCTCCCGCGAGGAAATCCGCTTAGCCTTGTGGCAAGGTTTCCTGGCTCTCAGCTTTTCTGCTCTCCTTCCCAGTCCCTTTAAGGAACCAGTGGCAAAATGAGCAGAACTTACCGCTGATTACAGTGGCGGGGCCGCGCCGGCTTCTCACCGGTCTTCCCTTTTTATTATCCACAGGCTTCTTTTCAAAGTGCTATCCCTGAATAAATCACAACCCGAGATATATGTCAAGGATGAGTGGCTGATAGGCTGATAAGATCATCCTAGTTCGCGAGGCTACGGAAAACACTAAACTCGCCCGCACAGCAGTAAGGAATAAATCTTCATTTCCCACCAGTTGAAAAGAGCTCATTCTTTCGGATCATTCCGAGCATCAGTCCGGGCAGAAGCGGGTCAAAAGGGTCTTTAAGCTGAGAGCGGTACTGAAGTGTTGCCTGGAATTTAACCTGCTCCATTGTTTCCGAGAGAGGAAAAGTCATCCAGCTGGAATTTATTCGCAATAATCGCATCGGAGGCTTAAGATACAAATTCGGGGCATATTGTCTTGGTTTCGGAAATAGATTGTAATGGACAAGATATTGATAAAGAACAAAAGAGCCTGATGAGCTTAAATCTTCCACTATTTTACCTGTGATCTGATGGTCTGGATGATGGTCTAAAGGATGAGGCGCAAAAACTATTTCGGGCTTAACCGTAAGGATGATGCGTTCAAAGCTCTGGCGCAATTTGTCCGGATTTTCCTTCCTCAAGCCCCCATCTGGAAATCCCAAAAAGAATAATTGGTGCTCCCTTATGCCAAGGGTGCGAGTGGCATTATAAAATTCCGCATACCGAATCCGCTCCTTGCCGTGCTTGTTGCCGTCCGTTATCAATGCGATCCAGACCGAGGAGCCGTTCTGCACAGCAGTTGCTATGTATCCTCCGCAGGCGATAGTCTCATCATCCGGATGCGGAGAAAATACCAGGATTCTGTCTGCTTTTGTGGGAGAGGGAACCTGGCTGAGCCACTGGATAGCTGTGTCCGGAAGAGGCTGGAAATACCAGGCGTAAATGAGCCAGACAATAAGAGCGCTGAGAATAATCAGCGCCAGAATGATAGCCGATCTTTTCAGGAAGCTTAAGTGCATAGTTTATTTGACGGTGATTTTAATCTAAAAAAGCAGGAATTGAAAGGCTGATACACTGGCTCAACCCGGGGGATTTAAAAATGGAGAGGCGCCGGATTTCGGAAAAAGGAGGGGCGAGAGCTTGCTCAAGGCTCATTTCTCTTTTCAGATACCGGCGCCTCATTCATAAAGCTAATCACTTTTGGGCGATTAGCAAGTCTTAAGCACAGCGCAATTTTCTCAAAAACAAATTTAATGAGCAGAAGGAAAATTTCCTTATTCGCACCTCTAAGCTCAAAGGCTTTTGTAAGCGGAAAAGAGTATAATGGAAAAAATTCTTTTGTCAAGTCTTTTTTTCAAAAAGGTGGAAAAGATAAATATGGTATCCCCCTTGTAAGGATCAAGATAATGGCTCTGAATTAGAGTTTGAAGTATTTTTGCGCCTCTATAGAACTCACCTTAAATCGTTTGGAGCCATATTTCCCGCTCAGGTATTTTTCCTGTCAGGTTATTGGCAATTTGATCCGGAATTTCTGAATAAGCCTGCTGGGATGATAGGACATTTTTGCCTGCCGCAAGCCTTCATCTCCCAGGTCTTGCTCCCTGTTCACCCAGGGTACCTTTGACCACTGGTTCTCGCAGAACTGCTGATTGATAGCGACAAATAACTGCGGGATTTCCGGGTCAGCTTTTTCAATATGGATAACCGCGGTGTCTTGATTGAGCATCTCTCCAATAGCAAAGGCTCTAACTTTATCTTCAATCAAGATCATCCCGCCTTGAACTTTTAATGCAGAAAAGTTTTCCAGTATCTCCCTGACAGCGTTCGCCTCATCCGTCAAATCCATGTCCTCGTGGCATCTCCTTGCTCTGCACCATAGCTCTGCAACCTGCATACATTCTCTGATTTTTTCCGCGCTCATTGGCTCATAGCTCCACCTGTATGTTTTCCTGAACTTATTCAGATGGTTTTTCTTCGCGTGATATCTATTCCCGGACAGCTTGATCAGATTCTCTGTTTGATAAACATAATCAAAATGCTCACGGGTCGGAGTGATTATAAATTCAGAACTCCCTGCAAGCTCATTTACGAGCCTTGAGTCCGCGCGCTCAATGCTCGGGTCTTTAATACCGCGCTCTTCCTTTAGCCATTGCAAGATATTTCTGGTGACCTCCATCCTGGGCAAGGGACCGATCGGTGGAAGTGCAAAACATTTTTCTCCGCCAGAATGGCACGCAATAATCAGCCAGTCCTTAAAAATTGACCAATGAATCTGATAATGCTCCCGCCAGATGAAGATATTAGTGAAAGTTAGCTCCGATGTCTCAGGCTGATAAGCATGGAAAAAGCTATGAAGCAAATCTCTGTCCGCAACCTCAATCAGCTTGAACTCTGGAAATTGGGGCATTAAGTTTAGCCTTTCCTTCTTAATTTTGAATAGAATAGCATAAATAAAAATTTTTAGCAGAGCAAATTATAGCCTGGGAAACAAAGAAGCGACTGGAGCGGATTATGTTATGGGTGTTCTTTAGATACAATGAGAACCAAGCCCCAATATATTGCCTGAGACAAAATACTTGAGATGCTCCAAAACAAATTGACAAAAAAACGGAAAAGTTTTATATAAGTGGGTTGGTAAAAGTTGGTGATCAAATGGAAAAAGGATTGATTTTTGCGCTGGATGCGGAGAGTTTGAATCAGGCTCTGGACTGGGCGGAAAAACTGCGCAGGTATGTGAGCGGGTTTAAGATCGGCGCGCAGTTTTTCACACGCGTGGGTCTTCAAGCAGTGAAGCTGATTCAGGATGTGCAGAGCAGGGTTTTTCTGGACATGAAATTTCACGACATTCCATTTACGGTTGAAGAAGCCGCGTATGAGGCCGCGCGGATGAATGTCTGGATGTTTAATGTTCATTGCTCCGGGGGGCTGGAGATGATGAAGAGAGCGGTTCGCGGAGCAGAGAGAGGCGCGAAGGAGATAGGACAGCCAAAGCCAAAGGTTCTGGGCGTGACGGTTCTGACCAGCCTTTCTGATGAAGAGCTGGAGCAAATTGGATTCAGGGACAAAGCAGAATCCCAGACTTTAAGGCTCGCAAGGCTCGCGCTTTCCGCAGGACTGGATGGAATAGTGGCAAGTCCAAAGGAAATTCCTTTACTCAGGAGAGAGCTTGGACAAAATTTTCTGATCGTGAGCCCTGGTATCCGGTGGGAGCCAGCCTCAAATGAAGACCAGAAACGAGTGAGCGGTCCAAAAGAAGCGGTCCTGGCTGGGGCTAATTATCTGGTGATTGGAAGGCCTATAAGGGACGCCAAAGACCCTGTGGCAACTGCGAAGCTGATTCAGGAAGAAATTTTGAACGCAGAAAATAAATGAGCTCTTATATCTATGGGATGCAACCTGTGCGAGAATTGCTCTTGCGCAGAGCTGATGAAATTGAGCAATTACTCATCTGTCGCGAGCTTGCTCATTCTCAGGAAATTATTGAACTGGCAAATAGGGCAAAAATAAAAATAAAATTTCTTCCGAGAACGGAAATTGAGCATCTTGTTGGCGCAAGAGAACATCAGGGCATAGCCGCGTTAGCTCCACTGCCTGAAGAGCAAGACCTGGATGAGGTTCTGGATAAGAGCAGAGCCAAAGATAAGTCTCTTTTGATTTTTTTAGACCAGATTACTGATCCTCATAATCTTGGGGCTATCATTCGCACCGCTGAATGCGCTTCAGCAGACGCTGTGATTATTCCTGAACATAGGAACGCGAGAATTACGCCTGCGGTGATGAAAGCAAGCTCAGGCGCTCTGGAATGGCTTCCGCTTTGCATTGTGACCAATCTGGCACGCGCTCTTGAAAAAATTAAACAAGAGGGATACTGGATTTATGCGGCAGAGGCGGAAGCGCGAACCTCTCTCTGGGATGTGGAGTTTTCAGCAAAGTCCGCGCTTGTGATTGGCTCTGAAGGAAAGGGGATTAGGCCTTTGGTCTTGAAATCCGCGGATTTTCAGATCCGAATTCCGCTTTCAGGAAAAATTCAGAGCTTAAATGCATCTGCTTCTGCGGCAATTATTATTTACGAATACCAGAGACAAATGATGATTTCCAATAAGAAATAAAACTGATAAAATTGATTAAGCTGGCTGAAACACGAATTGAACATTTACGCTAACAAATTTTAGCGAGGGCAGAGAGGAGGAGAAGATGGCGGAATATAGAGACAAGAGCTTTTGGCTGGGCGCAGAAGAGTATCAGGAAAATCCACCGCTTGCTGAAGATATTGAGGTTGATCTTTGCATTGTTGGCGGAGGATTTACAGGATTAAGCTCTGCTTATTATATCAAGAAGACGCATCCGAATTTAAGCATTGCGCTTCTTGAGAACGAGGTTGTGGGCTATGGCGCTTCTGGAAGGAACGGCGGATTTAGTATGCCGCTTCTTGGCTGGAACATCTCTTATCTGGTGTGGGCGTTTGGTGAGGAACGCGCTAAACCAGCGCATCATTTTATGCTCTCGTGCGTGCGAAGGACAAAAGAGCTTGTTGAGAATGAGAAGATTGATTGTGATCTGGAATACAATGGCTTGATGGTTCTGGCGAGGCAGGAACGGCAGTTCCGGGGAATTGAGCGTGATTATAACAATTATCTTAAGCTCGGATGCAAGGGAGTGGAGCTACTGGACAAAAATGCTCTTAAAGGCAGGCTAAATTCCGCTGTTCATATTGGAGCGCTGTTTGACCCTGAGACTGCAATCCTGAATCCAGCGAAACTTGCGCGCGGAATGAAAACAGCTGTTGAGAGAATGGCTGTAAAGGTTTTTGAAAGAAGCCCGGTGGCGAAATTTGACCCTGGCAAAGAGGTGATTGTTTATACGCCTAAGGCAAGGGTTAAGTCAAAATATCTTGTGCTTGCGACCAATGCTTTCACGGTTCGGCTGAATATCAACAAGAGATGGTATGTGCCTATGTTCACATACATCATTCTGACAGAGCCTTTGGATGAAAAGCATTACCAGAGCCTTGGCTGGACAAGAAGAGAGGGTATTGAAGACCATCGGCAATTGGTGCACTATCTAAGGCTAACCGCTGATAATCGGCTCCTGTTTGGAGGGCGAGATGCACCTTATTATTATGGCAATCAAGTTGAGGGTAAAGACCATCATCGGAAAATTTTTGAAGGGCTGGAAAAAGATATGAAAGAGTTTTTCCCGGGGCTTGCTGACACTAAGATCACGCATCGCTGGGGAGGTCCTGTTGCGATCACACCATTTTTTGTGCCCAAGTTTGACTATTTTCAAGACCATAAAAACATAGTTTATGGAATGGGATACTGCGGACACGGGGTCGCGCTCTCAACAAGCGCGGGTCTTATAATAAATGACCTTCTTTTCAATCCTGAGAGCGAGCTTACAAAACTTTTATTCGTGCGCAACTTCGTGGGCGCGCTCCCGCCAGAACCCTTCAGATGGCTGACGGTTAACGCTATTAAGGATAGCCTCAGGCTCTATGATTATTTAACCGATGCCTGAAATTGGTGTTCAACAGAAACGCTCCAGTCAGGATTTTTTTGTTGCCCTGGGCATTTTTCTTGCCGGTTTTTTAGTAAGACTGATTTATTGGCTTCATACCAATCCTGCCTGGGGCAATGATGATGAGCGATATATATTCGTGGCTCGCTCGCTTCTAGCGCTGGATTTTAAGCACGCTATTCATTATCATTACCCGCCATTCTCTTCCTTCCTCGTCCTACTGGTTCAATTCCTTACGCGCAATTTTGAAAGCGCGTGCCGGCTGGTTGCCATCAGCGCCAATGCTCTGACCATTTTCCCTCTATATTTTCTTGCCCTGACTATTTTCGGAAAACGAGCCGCGATTCTAGGCGCGCTATTTTTTGCCTTCCGCTTTTTCAATTATTCAGCGTCTGACCTGGCAGAGCAGGTTGAGATGCTTTTTCTCTATACAGCCATCCTCTCCGGAGTTTACGCTCTCAAGTCACGCAAGCCCATACTTTTTTTCCTAACCGGCGCTCTGTTCGGGATCTCTTTTCTGACCAAGCCAGAGGTCTGGGCGTTTTTCCTGACATTCAGCATAATTGCTCTGGCTTACAATCTATGGCTCAGGCTCGGGTTAAAAAAGACGCTCCTTTCCTTGCTTTTGCTTACCATTGGTTACTTTCTTGTCTCAGGATTTTATCTGGCTTCTTACTATCGGGACACCGGGGTTTTCTCATTTAATCCCAAGGCGCGCACACTATTTGTTCTCCACAATCTTTATCATCCAAGAGGATACCAGTATTATATTGAAGAAGATGAGTTAGGGACTTACACTTTGATCCAGCGGATTATTGAGGGAGATAAAATTCCGCTCAAGCAAACAATTACCGGGATTATCTGGAAAAATAGAAAGCAGTTTCCAGCAATTTATCTTGAGCGTTTCTGGCTGAATTTTCGGCGCTTCATCATTGGTTTTTTTCTTCAAGCAATTGCCCCCTGGCTATGGTTAATTTTATTGCCCTCCGGGCTTTTGCCATCAAAGGCTCATAAAAAATACGGCTGGGAGTTATATCTTCATTCCTTTGCGCTAATTCCTATCTTACTGGTGCCTTTATTCGCATCCGGGTTTCCTAGATTCTTCTTCACATTGATCCCATGGTTTATGATGATAGTTGGAAGAGGCACAGAGAGAATTTTTCGGCTTGCTAATTTTGCAGAGATAAAAATCCGTAAAATTATCATCCCCGTTGATATTTGCCTCACAACATTAGTGCTCGCGGTCTCTGCTATAATTCTCATAGCAAGCTCTCCCAGAGATAATAACTACTGGTCTGAGGTTTCGTATCGCAAAGAAATCGCGGAAAAAGTGAAATTGATGCTTCCTCCTGGATGCAATTTTATGGCAGAACTGGAAAATCAATCGCTATGGTATCTTGCGGGATTTGCGCCTGAGAAACAAATAATCATTCCTTTTAATTCCCTGCCAGAAATTATTTCTTACGCGCAAGAAAAACGAGCTAAATACTTAATTTTTCATCCCAGCAGTTTCCCGAATCGCTATATCCCACTAAACATCATACTTGAACCGGATTTTTCTTTTCCCGGAATCAAACTGGCTTTCCGGGGTATAAGCCCGAATGGCAATCCCTATGTCATTTATAAAATTGAATCCGTATATTGCGGTTCCTCAAATCAGGACTTTGAATAATTTGAAGAAAGCTCTTTTGTCAACTTGACCAGGGTTGAGAGAATATCCTGTTTGGGGATCAATTTTAATTTTTTGCCATTAACATAAATCTGCGCGCCTTTTTTCGTGCCAACCACTCCAATGTCAGAAAGTCGCGCTTCTCCAGGACCATTAACAATGCAACCCATCACCGCGACCCGGAGTGGCTGTTTTAGACCCGAAAGCCTTCTCTCAATCGTTTCCGCAGTCTTAACCACATCAAACTCTGCTCGGGCGCAGGTGGGGCAGGCGATCACCTCCACGCCGCGACGCCTTAATCCCAGACCAGAAAGTATCATCCATGCGACTCTCACTTCCTCTTCAGGAGGAGCGGAAAGAGACACCCGGATAGTGTCGCCAATGCCCTGCGCCAATAAAATTCCTATGCCTAAAGATGAGAGAACCGCTCCTCGCAAGCGTGTTCCAGCCTCGGTTATTCCGAGATGAAACGGATATGGAACCTTCTGTGCAAGAAGCTGATAAGCACGCACAGTGTCCTGAACATCACTGCTCTTGAGAGAAACCTTGATCAGCTCAAATCCCAAATCCTCCAGAATTTTGATCTCCTCAAGCGCGCTCTCAACCATCGCTTCCGCAGTTGCTCCTTTGTGTTTTTGAAGAATTCTCTGGTCTAAAGACCCGGCATTCACTCCGACCCGGATAGGTATTTTTCTAGCAAGAGCCTCCTGAACCACTGCCTTAATCTGCCAGTGTTTTCTCAGGTTTCCGGGATTGAGCCTGAGACCAGAAACGCCCGCATCTATTGCTCCAAGCGCCATCCGATAATCAAATTGAATGTCCGCTATAACCGGAACAGGCGACTGCTTGCAAATCTCAGGCATTGCCTTGAGAGCGTCCTGCGTATTAACCGCAACTCTAACAAGCTCGCATCCTAGCTTGCTCAGACTTCTTATCTGCGCAAGCGTGGCTTTTAAATCCGATGTCTCGGTGTTGGTCATTGACTGAACAGAAACAGGATTATCCCCTCCGACTTTGACTCCGCCTATATTGATGACCAGTGTTTTTCGTCTTTTGATCATAAAGGGATAGCTGGCTGGATTGTTCAACAATTCCTTTTAATTGGACACCTTTTGCTCCTGCTCAGGAGTATCTCCGGATTTTGCTCCGGGCTTATCCACACCGAACTTATATCCACAGTGCTGGCACACCTCGCGCTTATAGTTGATGATATTCCCGCATTGCGGACATCTCTTGCCGCGCTTCTTCTTTCTCTGTCCCGGATGATAATCGTGAGTAGATACCTCTGGAAATTGATACCCGCAATGCTGGCAAACAGTGCGCTTGTAATTGATGATGTTCCTGCATTGGGGACAACGCTTGCCAAGTTTCCTTTTGCTCCTCTGCTCCTCGTCTTCCTTCCTCTTTTGAATGAAGCTCTTGCGGAAATACCAGATATAAAGCACCACTCCAGCGATCCATAGCCCAATTACCACGGTATAAAATATCTGTTCAAAATCCATTTTTTTCTTCCATCCTTCTGGCGTAAGTCCTTAAAAAATCTCGCTCCCTGGGATACATCGTTTCCATATAGCTTAATTTTGCATTATATTAGCATAAAAAAAATGATAGGCAAAATCCATTTACTGGCAGAGAACCTGATCAACAAAATCGCCGCAGGGGAGGTGGTGGAGCGGCCAGCGAGCGTTGTCAAGGAGCTTGTTGAGAATTCCCTTGATGCGCTTGCGAGCAAGGTCATCATTGAGCTTGAAACTGGCGGAAAGAAGCTGGTCTCGGTTTCGGACAATGGTATTGGAATGAGTCCGGACGACGCGCTTTTAAGCCTGGAGCGACACGCAACCAGCAAGATCAAAACCGAGGCTGACCTGTTCTCTATCTCAAGTCTTGGCTTTCGCGGAGAGGCTCTGCCAAGTATTTCCGCTGTGAGCAAGATGTTGCTGAGAACCAGGGATAAGGAATCAGAGCTGGGCTCAGAGATATGGGTTGAGGGAGGAATTATCCGCGATGTGAGAAAGGTTGCAATGAAAGTAGGGACTTCAGTTGAGGCGCGCTCTTTGTTTTATAATGTTCCAGCTAGAAGAGAGTTTCTCAAAAGCGCGGAGACAGAGCTTGGGCATATTACAGACCTTGTGACCAAAATTGCGCTCTCTCATCCAGAGGTCAGCTTTGAATTGTATCATCATAACAAGAGCCTGCTGATTGCAAATTCAACCACTCGTATTGAAGACCGGGTGTATCAGCTACTTGGAGCAAATCTTGCCTCCAGATTGATCAAAATAGAAAACGAGTATCCGGATTTCAGCGAGGATGGGCCGCTCAGAATTTTTGGAATGGTCTCGCCTGCGGAACTTACTTTTTCCACCACGCGTCATCTCTATTTATACATCAATCGCAGATATGTGCGGGATAAAATCCTGACGCATTCCTTGCTGGAGGCATACCGGACATTGATCCCGAAGAACCGTTATCCTGCTGTGGCGCTATTTCTGGAAATGCCAGCAAGCGCGGTTGATGTAAATGTTCATCCCACAAAGCTGGAGGTCCGGTTTCGGGAGCCTCAAAAAATTCATCAGGCGATTTTTGAGCTTACACAATCAGCGTTTCGGTTAAAGCCACAAATGCTTATCCCTGAGATTAAGCCTCAAGAAGAGCATAAAGCAAGAGTGGAGCACGCGGTTGGAAAATTTTTTAGCGAGAGAGTTTCTGAAAAAGCAGAGCAGAGACCTGCAAAGCCTTTTCCATCAAGAGAGCGATTCAGACAGCCATTGCCAGAGCAGGAGAAGCCTTGTCCAGTTAAATCCGAGCCTTCTGGCTTGACTTACGCTGAAAAGCCAGAGCCATTCTCGCTTTTGCGCGTGATCGGACAGTTTCATTCCAGCTACATCATCCTTGAATCATCTGAGCATCTTATCATCATTGACCAGCACGCGGCTCACGAGCGGATAAATTTTGAAAAATTGAAAAGCCAGTTGAGCCAGAGCCAGATCAGCCAGCAGATTCTTCTGTTCCCGCAGACCCTGGAATTGAATATCCTCCAGACCCGTCTCCTGACAGAAAATCTTGACCTGGTAAGGGCGCTCGGGTTTGAAATAGAAATTTTCGGACCAACCAGCTTTATAGTGAAAGCAGTGCCTTATCTATTAAGGGAATCGGATTTGAAGCCGTTATTTGTTGATCTTACAGACGAGCTTGCTGAGCTGGGCAGGTCAAAAACCCTGGAAGAAAAAATAGACCATATCTTGAGCGTGATTGCGTGCCATTCATCGGTGAGAGCTGGACAGGCTTTATCAGAGCCTGAGATAAAAGCTCTGCTCAAGGAGATGGACCAGTCTCCTTATGTTTTATCCTGCCCGCACGGAAGGCCTAGCATCTGGAAGCTCTCTCTCAGAGAATTAGAGAAAAAGTTTCAGAGATGAAATTCAGAATTGGGAATTTAACATTAGCCGAATTCCGAATTTCATAATTATTCTGGAATAGGCGGAATCTGGCTTAAAAATTTCTCTGGCTGATAAAATGCCATTACAGAAAGATACGCAGTGGTTCCTGTCCAGAGATGCGGAATGGATGTTCGCTGTTGAGCCACAGGTTTATCCTGACCCGGAAGATTTATCCATAGCGTGACCTCACCAAAGCAATCTGTGCCAGGCATAGGAACCTCATTGACTAAAATTTTGAGAGCCTTTTCAAGAAGCGGTTTATATTCAGGCTGATTCTGGGTCGCAATCGCGAGAATAAACACCTTCTCGCCAAGATATGCAAATCCAGGTCGCTTCTTCATTGCCTCTTCCTCAACCTGTTTTGCCAGCTTCTGGATCAGCTTCTTTGCGGATGGGTCATCATAGCTTTCAAACAATGGCGCAGGGAACAATGACCATTGAATCCCTCTCCATCCGCCAGCTTCCAGAGTTTTATCATCATTTATGCGCTTCAGCATTCCGTTCCTGAGCGAGACTGCGGCCTGTCTCCATTTTGCCACCTTTTCAGGTTCAACCCCCCATCTGGTTCCAAGGTCAATTGCTGATGCAAGTCCGGCAAGCACAGATGACGCTCCGTGAAGAGTTGCGCTCGGCATATAGTTATCATCCTCAAAGACCTTTTTTGTCCATCCATTTTTTACATCAACATATTCCAGGAGCGCGTCTGCTCCAAGAATCAGCATCTCTTTAAATTGCTTTTGATACTGCGCGCGCTCTGAAACCGGAACAAATTGCTCGTGTCTCCATAAGTCCCATAGCAGAAGCGCGGTTTCATCAATTTCTACTGGAATTACCTTGAGCTTTCCTGGGGAGCCATCAGTGTAGATGTTTGAATACCAGTGCCCTTTTGGAGAATAGGAAATTGATTTTCCGCCCAGAAGCCAAAGTATGCTGGAATCCTTTTCCTCCTTGCGCTGTGCTCGGCGATAAAAGTCCAGATGCGAAAACGCAATCTCGCTAAATCCGGCAAGGTCAAGAGAAAGGTCATAAAAGGAACCGTCTCTAGGCCAATCAAAATGATAAGCTGGCTGACGGGAAGAAGACGCAACAATGGCTCCGCTCTCTCTATCCCTTCCAATAAACAAATTCAAAATATTCCGCCTTGCAACTCGCTTTTCCTCTAAAGTGGCTTGCTCAGGAAGTTTCACTCGTTTGACCAGCTTCTGCCAGTCCGCGATAACCTTTTTCCAGAGCAGGTCTTCTCCCAGAAAGCGCGCCTGGTCAATGAGCCCAACCGCTTCTTTAGCAGACCCGCCAGCTGATATAAGCACTGTTATTTTGAACTCGCGAGTTGCGATATTTTTCTGAAAACCTGCATCAGCTTTGCCGAGAAAAACTTTTGAGCCAGAAAGAGCGCCATCCTTTGCATCTTCGCTTGCGGCAGGCGGGTCAGATTTTCTGGTTTTTATCCCGCGGAAATCAGCTCCGACCTGAAAACCATCCGGATCAGGCATAAGAGCCATTGCGATAAAATAACCGCCTTCAGGATAAATCTGGTCAATTATCTCCGGCGTGAGCTCTTTGTTCAACGAAGGCAAAAGCGCCTGCGCCCCTTGAATTTTATCCTTTATCTTGGGATAAAAATACAGGATGAGCTTTTTTGAAGGAAGATAAATAGTGGCAAAGCCAGCATCTTTCGGGTCAGGCTCTCCCCAGAGAGGTCCAAAGCCATCATAAGGGTCAAAAGTCCCATAATAGAAAAATTTTTCCGCGGTTTCAGAATTTAGAGTGAACTGCTGAACCAAGAGATCATATTCCCAGTCCACCCACTGGCACGCGCTCACTTTAGATTTCTGGTTCTCAAGTTTTGTGCAAAGAACCGGTCCCCAGTCCGGTTCATAAGCTCTTGAGCTTTGCCAGCTTGGGTCCCCAAACCAGCTTAAAGAGCCATCCTTAAAATAAATCCCTCCCTTTGCGCCCAAGCCCGGATACCTCTCATAAGGTCTGCCATATCTCATCCAGTCAATACCCGGAGCGTCATCGCTATAACGCACATCCTTGGGATTAAGACCAGAAAGCAGACCGTAAGTGATAGTGATGTAGCGAAGATGATCGTAGAAACTGGGACGAGGCCAGCGGAAATAAATTAGCTCTGACCAGGGACTCACTCCAACTGTAAGCCTTCCATTACCAAGAGCCGTAACCGCATTCGTTCCTCCAGAAACGCTCTCAGAACCAAAATCTGCCTTTAACAGAGGGTCATCCAGCGCAGGCGTTTTGCTCCTTCCACTCCCTGCCATCATCAATACCATTATACCAAAAACCAGACTTAATTTTTTCATCCCGACACCTCCTGAGAAATCATTGCTCAATAATTTATATCATATCCATACCGGACATTGCAATTTAATTATCTGCTATGAGAAGATAGCTTCTGCAAGATGTAAAATTCATCAAAACTTTTAAAACTGAATTTTCAGCTCTGAACCTCAGTTTAGTTAGTGACGATTATTCCATTGTGGCGCCGGGCTTTCTTTTTGGGGGGCTTGCGCTGAGCAGGAGCGCAGGTAGCAGTCCGAAAATAACGATGGTGGCGCCAATAGCAAAGACATCATTAAACGCCCGGACCGAAGCGGCCTGATTGATGAGCATTAAAATTGCGGATTGTGAGGTCCTGGGGTCAGGAGCAGTTCCAGTTATGTGGCTAAAAAGCTCTCTTGCATATAAGAGATTAGGGCTCGCTCCCATCAGCTCGGCATGCATAACGGTGCGATGGGAGAGCAGTGTTGAAAGGAGTGCGATTCCAAACGAGCCTCCGGCTTGCTGACCCACTGTGAGCAGACCAGAAGCTGTGCCAGCCTCGCGGGGAGCAACTGCATTCATTGCCGCGGTCGCTACAGGCGTGAGCATCAGGGCAATGCCAGCGCTCCTGAAAAATTGCGGGTAAATAATATCCCAGTAGGAAGAGCCAATATCCAGCTTGCGGTAAAAGAACAGACCAAGTGAGGCGCAAATCACTCCTGCAAGGGTGGGCCAGCGCGCGCCATAACGGTCAGTCAATCTTCCAGCCAGAGGCATAAAAAGCGCGGTGGAAAGCGCTCCCGGGATCATAATGATGCCATTCTGTATCGTAGAAAGCCCTCTTAATTTTTGCAGGAAAACCGGAAGGAGAAAAACCGCTCCGAACAACGCAGTTGCGCGCACCACTGCCAGGATCATACCAATGCTGAAGTCAGGTACTTTGAACAACCTGAGCGGTATTACCGGATAGCTGGTGGATGTTTCAATTGCGATAAAGAAAATGAAAGCCACAGCTGAGATTATGAAATATGTTAAGATCAAAGTTGATGTCCAGCCGTGATCCTGTCCGCGGTCCAGACCAAGCAGGAGGCAGACCAGAAAGATGGCTAGCGCGGAAAAGCCTTGCCAGTCAAAAGGAGGCTGTTTTATAGTTTCTTCCTTGTCCGCAAAAACCCCGAGCCCGGCAAGGAACAGGACCAATCCGACAGGGATGTTGATTGTGAAGATTGAGCGCCATTTAAAATACTCGGTCAGATAAGCGCCTGCTGTGGGACCCACTGTAGGTCCGACCATAGCGCCGATGCCCCAGATGCCTATGGCTCGTCCGCGCTCGTGCGGTTCAAACACCTTGGTGATCAATACCAGCGCGGTTGGTTGCATCATCCCGGAGCCAATTGCCTGAATCACCCGGAAGAAGATCAGGGAATTGATGTTCCAGGCAAGACCGCAAAGCGCGGACCCGATGGTGAAAAGCGCTAGAGCCGCAAGGTATAATCTCCCTGCCCCATACTGGTTCCCAAGCCAGCCGCTGACTGGCATTGCCACTGCAGAGGCGAGCATAAACGCGGTCAAAAGCCATTGAGCCTTGGACAGCGATACCTCCAGAGAGGTCATAATATGAGGCAGAGCAATATTGACTATGCTGGAATCCAGGATCGCCATAAAAGTCCCGGTCATTAACACTGCCAGGACTTCCCACCGGTTCCAGGAAGGTCTGGTCCGGGAATATAAGCCTGACTCAGCTGGAGCGTTTGGCATTATTTGGTATTAGTGGTTTTGGCGAGTTTTTTACCCCGGGCTCTGGAGTCAGCCACTTCCACTCGCACCTCCACATTCAATCCCGGATAAAGCGCTGGAAGGTCTTTGTCCGCAAAAAGAATCCTGACCGGAACCCTCTGGGTGACCTTGATGAAATTACCGCTGGTGGCTCCGGAGGGAAGAAGAGAGAAGCGAGAAATTGATGCGCCGAGCACATTGTCCACATATCCGTTAAATGTGCGGTGCTTGTATGCGTCAACCTTAATCCTAGCTTTACACCCTGGCTTGATCCCAGCAATATCTGTTTCCTCAAAATTCGCCTCAACCCAGGGAGATGAGATAACGCTGATGCTGAAAATTGTTTGTCCCGGAGCAACCACCTGTCCCGGCTCAATATGCCTCTTTGCGATCTGACCATCAGCTCGTGCAATAACTTCTATTTCCGAGAGATTATCAGTTGCAAGGTCCAGGCGTGCCTGCGCCAGATTCAGATTAGCCTTTGCGATTTCCACTTGACCTTCCAGAATCAGAATATCCATCACTCTGGGCGGGAGATTCACAGTTGAGCCAAATTGCGGGTTCTTCGCAGGGTCATATAGCAATTCGGCTTTAGCTTGAGGAGATGTAAGCAGGCTCAGCTTTTGTCTCGCGGCAATCAGATTGCTCTGCGCCACCTGCCAGGCTGTGTTAGCTTGATCCAGCTGTTCCCTGGTCGCAACCCCTGGCAAACGCTCCAGATGCTCCTTTTCCCTCCTTGCCAGGCTCTCCCGCGTCATTGCTGATTTTAATTCCGCCTCTGCAATCGCAATTTCCTTTGGCAAGGATGAACGCGCTTTTTGAAGATTCAGGCTTGCCAGTTGAAGTTGAGCCTGGGCAGAAGCTACGCCTGCCTCTGCTTCTTCCTTCTGCGCCCGGTATGGCATATCATCCAAACGCGCCAGCACCTGCCCCTTCTTCACCATCTGACCTTCCCAGACCAGAATCTCTTCAACCCGTCCGCCAACACGGCTACTGCACGGAACCACCAGCGCCTGAATCTGCGCGTCATCAGTATAGACCGTTCCCCTGATCGCGCTCAGCCAATAAATTCCATATACAAATCCAGATAGGAGAAGCAGAGCTAAAATGAGCAAAATCCGCTTTCGTGCTGGATGATTATTTAACCCTTTACCCTGTTCCTGACCCATAATGCAAAATATATTAACTGCTTATGGCTGAATTTCAAAATGTTTTTATAAATGGGCGTGCAATATATTTGCCTGGCGTGCCTTTGCACCAGTTATATTTATTATGTTTTTTCAACAATTCTCTTAAAGATGATTATATTTAAAAATAAGGACTCTTCGCCTGAGGGGCGAAGAAGGAAGATGATGAAAATTATGATTATTACATTGCTGTTGATTTTATCTGGATGTAATTCATCTGGGGTCTCTGAAATAAACAAAGCAGGGGAGAAAGAAATGGATAAAAATAGTAAATTCAGTGTGGCGACTTTTGCTGGGGGATGCTTCTGGTGCTCTCAAGCTGATTTCAGCAAATTGCCAGGAGTGATTAAAGTGGTGTCTGGATACACAGGTGGACACAAGGATAATCCGAGCTATGAGGAGGTCTCATCAGGACAAACCGGGCATTATGAGGCAATCCAGGTTTATTATGATGAAGACAAGATCAGTTATAAGGAACTGCTGGATTATTACTGGAAACATATAGACCCAACTGACGCTGGGGGACAGTTTTATGACCGTGGTTCTCAATACAGGACAGCTATTTTTTATCATAATGAGGAGCAGAGAAAGCTGGCAGAAAAATCAAAAGCGGAGCTTGAGAAATCCAGGATGTTTTCCGGACCGATTGCAACTCAGATTCTAAGGTTCACGAAATTCTGGGAAGCAGAGGACTATCATCAGGACTATCACAAGAAGAATCAGCTCAGGTATCAACTTTATCGCCAGGGTTCTGGAAGGGACAATTTTCTGGAAAAGGTCTGGGGAAAAGAAAAGGATTTAAAGGCTCCAAAGCTCAGCGAGCCAAAAAAATTTTCAAAGCCTGATAAGGAAACGCTCAAAAAGGCATTAAGCCCTTTGCAATATGAGGTTACTCAGAATTGCGGAACAGAGCCTCCGTTTCAGAATGAGTTCTGGAATAATCATCGCGAGGGGATTTATGTTGACATTGTTTCAGGAGAGCCTCTATTCAGCTCTCTTGATAAATTTGACTCTGGAACTGGCTGGCCCAGTTTTTCAAAGCCACTGGCGCCGGAGAATATAACTACAAGAGAAGACCTGAGTTATGGAATGAGGAGAACCGAGGTGAGGAGCAGGCACGCAGATTCTCATCTTGGGCATTTATTTACAGATGGTCCAGAGCCAACAGGGTTAAGATACTGCATTAACTCCTCAGCATTACGCTTTATTCCCAAAGAGGATTTGGAAAAAGAAGGATACGGTGAATACCTGAAGCTGTTCAAATAATTTTGCTTAAAAGCCAGGGGGATTGCTGTTAAGGATTAAAAAACGGGAAAAATATGGTTCCGAGTTGGCGGCGTTTTCTGGACCTGCCCTGTTTAATTAGTTCCTGATAAAGCTCTTGATATTTTTTGCCAATGGAGCTTTTGGAGTATAGTTCTCGCTCAAACGGGACCTTAAATCGCGCGGGATTCTCCAGGACTTCCTTGATCTTTCTTGCAAAATCCGCAGGGTCGGCTTTTGCGAACCTTCCGTTCTTTCCATCCTGAACAATTGCTTTAGATGCCATACTTTCCACTGCGACTATTGGAATTTCAGCGGCGCGTGCTTCATACAGCACAATTCCCTGAGTGTCAGATGCTGATGGGAACAGGAACAGGTCTGAGAGAAAATAGAATTCAGGCAATTCGTGTTGAGGTCTAAATCCAAGCCATATAACCCGCTCATCTATTCCAAGTTTGGCGATTTCCTTTTGATATGGTCGTTTCGCAGGTCCATCCCCGGCAAGCATAAGGCAGAGATTTAACCCTTCATCCGTGAGTATTTTAAGCGCCTGAAAGGCAAGTGAAAGATTTTTTTCTCGCGAGATTCTTCCAGCGTAAAACATCACCCGGTCAAACCTGTCCAGCTTGAGCTTCTTTCTCCTGCGCGCAAGGCTATGCTCCTGGACTTTTTCAAACCGCTCAAAATCAATCCCAGTGGGGATACTAGCTGTTTTAGTGCTGACCCCGAGTTCCACCAGATACTGCCGGATAGGCTCAGTTGGCGCGACAACAAGGTCACAGCAATTTGAGAAATTAACAAGATACTCCCTGACCTGTTTCCTCACCTGCTCGGTGTCCATAAGAAAGTAATGGGTGAAGAATTCATATAAAGTATGGAATGTATAAACAAGCGGGACATCCAGCTGGTCTGCCATATCAAGTGCGGCTTTTCCGAGCAAAAACGGATGATGAGTATGGATTAAGTCCGGATTAAATTCTGTAACCTTGTCTTCAATCAATCCCCGGTCTATAAACTCCAGCGGGATAGCAAACTTTAGATTCGGGAAGCTAAAGGATGTTATCCGCATAACCTCAGTATCCTTAACCTCTTCCTCTTCCAGGCTATAGTCTGGCGCGATTACTAATGTCTTGTGCCCGAGCTCTCTCAGCGCTCTCTCCAGGAAATGCACTGCAATAGCAACCCCGCTCACGCGCGGAAGATAATTATTGGTGAATATAGCTATCCGCATTCAGTATGTATTATAGCAGTCTCAGCAAGACCGGGCAATCCCGCGGAAGACAAATGAGCATTCAGCATTGGCAGTAAAAAAATTTTCTGCTAAACTTTTTCTAATGGACAATAAACCAGCAGAACCGCGGCGCCTGAGATTCATCTATCGCTGGCTTCTCAAAGGCAGGCTGAATTATTATTCCTATTTTCTTGACCCGAACCGGAGCTCTTTTCTGCTTCGTCAGGTTGCGAAAAGATTTCACTGGGCACAGATTCCTGAGCCAACCTTAAACAGGCTCCAGGAGCTTCGCGAAAAGGACAAGCTGGTATATGCTATCAAACACCGCTCTCGTCTTGACTTCATTTTCCTTCATCACCTCTTCAACCAATATGGCTTGAATCCTCCCTTAATATCTATGGAGGTTCCTATCTGGCCTTTCTTTTCGCTCGGGGATATGCTCAGGACTTATTTAGCTAAACTTATTTATCGCTACAATTTTCCTGAACAGTATTCTGTGGAGTTATGGGGGGAAGCGAAAGAGAGGTTTGAAAAAGGAGAGGGTATGCTCACCTATCTGATCAATCCACATACCTTGACCACGAGATACCTTCATCCAGAAGAGGACCCTTTCTATAATTTATTGCTATGGCAAGAGGATTCTGAGGAGGACTTTTTGATAGTGCCTCTTGTTATTGTGTTTGATAGAGCACCTGAGCGAACAGAGCGGGGCTTGGTGGATTTTCTATTCGGTCCACCGGACCAGCCCGGACCTATACGGAAGCTGTATAACTATCTGACATTAACTGTTATGTCAAAGGCATTGCTTGAAATAGGCGACCCTGTGAACATTCGGGATTTTGTTGCGAGAAAGGACCAGCAGGGATTGAACCGGCAGACCCTTGCGCACAGATTACGGGAGCATCTGCTTGGGCATCTGGAGCGGGAGAAGAGGGTAATTCTTGGACCAAGAATCAAGCCTCGGAGTATGATTATGGAGGATGTGCTTCAGGATCAGAGCCTGAATCGCAAGTTGGAGGAACTGGCGAAGCAGAGCGCTAGAAAGGCGGTGGAGCTAAAGAGGGAGTCTGCTGAATATCTTGACGAGATGGCGGCAAACTACAATCAGCCTACTGTGGATTTTTTAGACCAGGTATTGACCATTGGATTTAAGAATTTATATGAGGGAATTGAGGTTGATGAGACAGGCTTTGAAAAAATCCGTAACATTGCCAAAAAATATAATGTTGTTTATGTTCCTAGCCATAAGAGTCACATAGACTATCTGATCCTTAGCTACATACTGTATCATCGTAATTTTTCTCTGCCACATATTGTCGCAGGGATTAACCTTAATTTTTTCCCGGTTGGACCTATCTTCCGGGGCTGTGGCGCTTTTTTTATGAGACGGACATTCAAGGGCAACAAGGTCTATGCCGCAGTGTTCAGCACATATCTGAAAATGCTTTTGAGAGAGGGGTATCCGCTGGAGTTTTTTATAGAAGGTGGTCGTTCTCGCACAGGTAGACTGCTTCTTCCAAGATTGGGAGTTGTCAAATACATTGTCAATGCCTTTCAGGAGCTTTCTCTGCCAGACCTTTATTTTGTCCCTGTCTATATCGGCTATGACCAGGTGATAGAGCAGGGAGAGTATGTGGAGGAGATGACCGGGGAGAAGGAAAAAGGGAATGCCCTGTTTTCCTTGCTAAGAAGCTGGAGATTGATCCGGGAGAATTATGGGAAAATTTATCTGAATTTTGGGGAACCGATTAGCTTGCGGAATTATATTAAGCCTTTTGTAGAGGATAGCGAGGAAGATACAGATTTAGGTTTTGAGGACCTGGGATATAGTATTGTTAGTGAGATCAACCGGTTGACTCTGGTGAGCCCGGGGGGCTTGATAGCGTGTGCGCTTCTTGCGAGCGCAAAGCCTGCTAGGAGGGATGAGGATTTATTTCAGTCAGGGAAGTGCTTCCGAAAATGGCTGGAGAAAACCGGGGCGCGAATGGCGGACAGCTTTGAGACTGTGCTGGGCTGTGAGGAAGAGGCGCTTGGGTTTTATCAGAAGAAAAAATTGATAGAAACCAGCTATGATGAGGTCACCAATCAGCGAATCATCTCTGTTCCTGAGGATAAAAGGCTCAGGCTGGAGTTCTATAAGAATAGTATCATACATTTTTTCCTGGCGCCTGCGATGCTTTCTCTTCTCAGGCTCAATTCTGCGCTTGGCTATAACACAGACTCTGGAAAGCTGGTTTTAGAGTATAAAAGACTGAAAAGAACCTTCAGGTTTGATTTTGTGATGCCAGAGGGGAATGAGGAGCAGGAAGTTGAATTAAGTTTATCGTTTTTAGAATCAGAATGTGGAATGAATGAGACATTACTAAAGAGTTTTGCGGGCTTGTTTGCCAATTTTCTGGAGTCTTACATAATTGCGCTCAGGACTTTGCTAACTCTTGGTGCGGACAGATGTACAGAGGAAGAATTTCTTGACAGGGCGCAGAAAATGGGAAAGCATTTGTATAAGCTAAGGGAGATTGACCGGTTTGAGAGTATTAGCAGGCTGAATTTTCAAAGCGCATTGAAATGGATGCAGGCTGAGGGCTTTTTGAAAAAAGACCAGGATTATTACATAGTTGAGAGCACAAAGCTGAAATCCGCGGAAAAAGAGATGAACTGGCTTTTGTCCTTACTATCGCCAATAAGATATTATTAAAAAAGGAGGTTGGGAAAAAATGAAAAAGGCTAATGGCAAGCTTGGAATTGTTTTACTGGCTTTAATGATGTTATGCGTATCTTGCTTGAATCTGCGGCCACAAAAAACTGTCACGCGTGAGCCATCCGCTCCTGGAGAGAGCACGCTGGAATATCAGGTCCCTCCCCCTGCGAAGCTAAGCATTCTTTCCGTGGGACAGGCGCTGATTTCCTGGCGAGGCATAGTCCCGGGCGTGCATAAGGTCACCGATGGTGTTTATGTGGCACGGGGATACGCTATTGCGAATGTGGGTCTGGTTGTGACAAAAGATGGGCTTGTGGTGATTGATTCCACTGAAAGCCCGGAGGCGGCAAAAGAGATTCTTAAAGAGTTCAAAAAAATATCCAATCAGCCCATCCGATACCTTATTTACACACACGGGCACGGAGACCATACGCAGGGCTCTACTGAGTTTAACGAGCCCGGGATTCAGGTGATTGCAACTAAACAATTCCAGGACTTTGTTCGCTTTGAAACCGAGATAACCGGTCCTTATACCCGTCGCGCCAGATTCTTCCAGATGGGAAGCGCGGCGCCTGAGTATATTAGAGCCAAACTTCCAGTTAAACCAGGGGATATGGTCAGGTCTGGCGTGGGCACCCCGGAGATGCTAAAGCCCACAATCCTTTTTGACGGTCATTATGAATTTGAGCTTGGCGGTGAGAAATTTGAGCTTTATTATGCTCCTGGAGAGACCCCGGATACTCTTATTATATGGATGCCAAAGAAGCGCGTGCTTTTCTGCGCAGACGATTATTACGCGTCTTTTCCAAATCTATCCACACCAATGCTCGGTCCCAGGCCTGTTGCTGGCTGGATTGACTCTCTTTCAAAAATGATTGAGCTAAAGCCTGCGTTTTTGGTTCCAGGGCATAGCCAGGAGGTCATTGGAGAAAAGGAGGTTATGGAACGGCTGACGAATTATCGCGATGCTGTGAAGTCTATTTATGACCAGACCATTGCCTGCATCAATGAAGGCAAGACTGTTGAACAGGCGGTTCAGGATGTTAAACTGCCTGAGAAATTCGCGCAATATGATTATTTGAAAGAGTATTATGGCAGGGTTGACTGGAGCGTAAGGGGCATATATCAAGGCGCTATTGGATGGTATGATGGAAACGGGGTTAATCTAATTCCTCTTCCTAAATCATATTCCAGCAGAGAACTGGTTAAGCTTGCGGGAGGCGCTGATAAAATTCTGGCGCGCGCTATTGAGCTTCAGAAGAATAACGAGGACCAGCTTGCGATTGAGCTCTGCGAGGTGGTGCTCCAAGCCAATCCTGAGGACAAAACCGCGCATCTTATAAAAGCGGTCTCGCTGGAAAAAATGGCAATGAACGCAACAAGCATTAACCAGTTTGGATTCTATCTATCATCCTCTGCAAAAGAATTCCAAGCCGCGGGATATAAGCAGTAGTTGCGCACGCGCTCTTGCGTGCGGACAACTCTGTGCGGTCGGCTTTGTCCGCGATTCTTAGTTTTGCCTTGAAATAGGATGCGCCTCAGTGTTAAAGATGACCCGGTCAAAGTTAAAATCATCTGGCTTTGCAAAGAGCAGGTAAAAATACTTCAGGGTCTCGGCAAGGAAATAGCTTGGCATACTATCGGCTTGCTTTTTGGTCCGGACATTGCTCAACACTGCGTATCCAGCTTCAGTCTTGCAATACTTGACAATGCTATTGAAATACACATAGCCCATTTTTCTGTATTGCTCGTCTCCTGTGTAATGATATAAATAATAAGCTGATTCAATTATCTCGGGACGAAGCTGGTAAGAGTCAGCAATAATTCTCATTTTTTTATAATCAATCATCTCTGGCTCCAAGCTGTGCAAAATCCACATCTGATAACAGGAATCCTCAAGCCGGCTGGCTCTCTCTATATCCCCTCCCAGCGCGAGCAAAGCTGGAAAAAACGCGTCCAGAGCTCCAAAAAGACTTAGCGCCCTTTTTCCAGTAGTCATATTCGCGTGTCCATACCAGAGCCTTCCAGTTGATTCATCAGCAAGATAAGTGTTAATCGCTTTCAGGTGCGTTTCCCACATTTTTTTCAAGTCCGGGTCATTGAACAGTATAGCCCCTTTAAGAAGATACTCGTAATAACTGTCAATTCCGCCTCCAATGTTTGCATCGTTAAATACCCACTTTCCAGAGTTGACATCAATGCTGGTTCCAACCAAGCCCAGATCCGAGCTTCTGCTGTTAAGCGCAATCACTGCCCGTTTTGCTTTTTCATAATAAACCGGGTTTCCAGTTAATTTGGACAGGGTTCCATATTCCAGAATATATGTCCCGACCTCAGCTGGATTCGTGATTGCGCCTGAGGTCTTTCCAGTTTTCAGATTGACAAACCTGTATGGCATTCCGGTTTTTGATTCAAACACTGGCATCATCCGGTTAGCAAGGTCTATTGCAAGCTCTAAAAACCTTTTGTCACCATCTAATTGATAGGCTGAAATCAATCCTCCAAGAATTCTGATGTTCACCTCAAAATGCTGAACCTCAAAATCCCTGTCAAAAGAGAGCTTGCTCATAATCAATTCCTTTGCCTCTTTTGCCTCTTTGTCCAGACCCATAATCAGCATAGTGTCATAAGCGTCAACAGGTGTCATCAGTAAAGGCTGTTTATACCAGTCCGAGTAGCCCTTGCTCAATGGCTTTAGCTCATCGTGGCCCCAGGCGTATTTTTTATAAGCAGTCCAGGCGTGTAAAAATTCCGCCTTCACCTGCTCCGCACTGACCGCAGTATCATCTATCTGAGCCTCTGGTTTCCCATAAGAAAACTTCAGAGCAAACCCGAAAAGGCAAATTCCAAAAAAAACTCTCCAGAATCTAATTCCTCTCATCTTTACCTCCAGCTATCTTCCTCTTTTTCCAGGTTAGTATAAGCCCGTGTTTACGACTTGGCAATTTCAGGCAAATGCCTGGAGAAAATTCCTTAAAGAAGGAAACTACAGGGGTTTAGCCCGGATTTGACCAGGAAAGAGCGCCAAAGGCAAAAGTGGTGATTCAGCATAATGAAATCTAAAATCTCTTAACTCGTCAGGCTTCACCAGTTTTACCAAATCAATAAAGTCCGGGTTAGTTTTTGGAGTTCCGCCATTTTTTTCATCTGTCAAAAACCATCGCCCATTTGCAGTGGATGTTGGCGTCAACTATGCTTATGAGCGCGCACGGCTTGCTGGGCTTGAAAGATGCTCTGGAAAATTGTATGCTTCTACGCGTGGGGATTCAGGGCTGGAGTTTGAGCCGGAGACCCCGGAAAAGCATTTGGCTTGACAGGGTTGGCTCATTTAAGCTAAATTTTGGGATGCGAAAGAAGAATCGGGACTAAAGTCCCTGGCACATTAGAAGCATTGAGCCGGGAGCGAAGCAAGGATGGACAAGACTTTACCACATAACTTAGAGGCTGAGCGTGCAGTATTGGGCGCGCTGATGCTGGACCCGCGCGCAATGGACCTGGTGCTGGAGATTTTACAGCCAGAGGATTTTTACTCAGAGGCTCATCGCCAGATTTACCAGTCAATGCTGGAGCTTGAGAACAAAGGGGTTCCCATAGACCTCCTGACTCTGGTAGATAACCTGAAGAGCAGGGGCGCTCTTGACAAGGTAGGGGGAGAGGTTGTGGTCGCAAGCCTAGCGGACGGAGTGGCGAGCGCGGTTGGGATTGAGCACTGGGCAAGGATGGTGAGAGAGAAATCTCTCTTGCGGAGAGTGATCTCAGAGGCTTCTCAGGTTCTGGAGGAGGCTTATTCTGAGCCTGAGGATATTGCGAGCTTTCTGGACTATACAGAAAACCGGTTTTTAGAAATTTCCACCACGCGTGCCGAGCAGAAGTATGTTGGGATGCCAGCGCTTTTGAAGAGCGGTGTGGCAATGTTGCAGGAAGCAACTCAAAGGAGACAGATATTAACCGGCGTTCCGAGTGGATTCACGGAACTGGATAAGCTGACCTCTGGTTTCCAGGCGCAGGATTTGATCATTATTGCCGGAAGACCCTCAATGGGCAAAAGCGCTCTGGCGTTGAACATTGCCAGGAACGCGGCTGTGGATTACGGGAAGGTGGTTGCATATTTCAGTCTGGAGATGAGCAAGGAACAGCTTTTGATCCGTCTTCTTGCGTCTGAGATGAAGTTTGACCAGAACAATCTCCGGACCGGGTTTATCCCGACACATGACTGGGAGCGGCTGATCAAAGCAGTGGGCAAGCTGAACAAGGCTAAACTTTTTATTGACGACTCAACAGCGCTTTCCGTGATTGAGATCAAGAGCCGTGCAAGGCGGATCAAGGCGGAAAACAAGGCGCTGGACCTGGTGATAATAGATTATCTACAACTTTTAAGTCCGAATTTGATTGGTGGAAAGCGTAGGTTCACGAGCCGGGAGCAAGAGGTGAGCGAGATGAGCCGGGGAATCAAGGCTATGGCAAAGGAATTGAAGATTCCGGTCATTGCGTTGAGCCAGTTAAATCGGCAGGTGGAGCAGAGGGATGATAAAAGACCAAGGCTTGCGGACTTGAGAGAGAGCGGAGCTATTGAGCAGGATGCTGATGTGATTATGTTTGTTCATAGACCTGGGTTATACGCTCCTAAACATCCGCAGAAGAAGAAAACCGGAAAGCTGGAAGGCAAGGACATACCTTATACACCGTATGCCACTCCAGAGGAAGGCACGGATAGGGACATCACGGATGACAGACTTACGGAGCTGATTATCGGCAAGCAGAGGAATGGTCCCACTGGAGAGGTTATCCTGCATTTTGAAAAGGAATACGCGTTTTTCGGCACGCGTGAGACAAGATACACAAAGGAGCAGATTCCAGAGACAACATAAAAAGAGGAGATGGAATGAAAGAAAAAGCGTTTATTATTTTGGGACTGGTTGGACTTGGGATGATGTTGTGGTCGGCTCCGGGATTTTGTCAGGATTGCAAAACCCGGATATATAATTCTGAGCGGCTATGGCTTTCTGGAAAATTTGACGAGAGCGACCAGGAGTTAGAGCAGGCTTTGAAGCAATGTCCGAATATGGCTGAGCTTTACTGGAGAAAGGCGCGAAATATATATGACAGAATAGAGAGCCTTCCGAGAGAGAAAAGGCCTTCAAAGGAAGAGCGGATTAAACTTTATGAGCAGGTGATAGCTCTGGCTGATAAGTGTATTGCGCTGGAGCCTAACAATGGAAATTGCTGGCAGTGGAAAGGCATCGGAATTGGGAGGTGCGGAACCACTAAAGGCATTCTCAATTCTCTTTCAGAAATAGATGACCTGGAGAAGGTGTTCCTTAAAGCAGAATCATTGAAGCCAGAATATCGCTCGGAAAACGGCTCTGCCAATGCTATGGGAGATATTTATAATGCGCTTGGTCAGTTCTATCGCACGGTGCCGGACTGGTTCATCCTGAAGACCTTATTCGGCGCCAGAGGAGACATAGACAGGAGCGTGGAATATCAGAGGAAAGCTGTTGCGAGAGAGCCGAACAGGATTGAATATAACAAGGAGCTTGGCGTGAGCCTTCTTTGTTATGGTCAAAAGAAGAATGATGACAAGGCTATTGCAGAGGGTAGAAAATATCTGGAAAAGGTCTCGTCTCTGCCGGTTTTAAAAAATTCAGACATTGTGGACAAAGACCACGCGAGGATTCTTCTAAAGAATCCGGACCTAGCTTGTGGATACTCAAGGGACGCCCAGCAGGTAATCAGCAAAGAGGAATTTGAAAAAACCAGAGAAAAATGATATAAAAATTCAAGCGTTTGCTAAGGAGGATTTAATGAAAAGAATAAAAATAGTCTTGCTGATTTTGTTGAGCGCAGGTTTGATCCCGGTCCTTATATCGTGCGGCGAAATGGGGACTATCTCTGAAGGCACTTCCAGCACAGTTGATGACCGGTTCAAAGAGAGCATTGATGGAGATACCAAGCCGCTCATTTTGCCCAGGGCACGAAACACAGACCATTTCAGCTTTCTATGGCTAACAGATATGCATATCCGTCCAGACCGTAAGGATTATTTCTCACAGCTAGGCACATACTCTGCGGAGCATAACTCCAGATTCATCATCACCTCGGGAGACCTCACGGACGGCGGAGAGAAAGAGCAATATGAGTATGTTCTAAATCAGGTGAAAGCCCATTTAATGATTCCATTTTATTCCGCGCTCGGCAATCACGACCTTTACGGAGACGGATGGGACGCTTTCAAGGAGTATATAGGTCCGAGCGTGGCTAAATTTAAATTTGGAAACAGCCTGTTTATCCTTGTTGATACAGCGTCCTGCGAGGTTGGAAGAGACCAGTTTGACTGGCTGGAAGATACCCTCAAAAATTCTCACGCTAAACATAAATTTATCTTCACGCATATGTGTCTGTATAATAAGGTTGCGGAACTGCCGATCATTCTTTGCGACCCGGATGAGCGTTATCATATGGAGTCTTTGCTGAAGAAATATAAGGTTGACTTCTACCTGTGCGGACACGGGCATTACGCAGAGGAAACCAAAATAGGAGACACAATTCATATCCAGGGCGCAACTTCATCCGCCTGGAACACGCCGATGAACGGAGACCCGGAGTTCTTCAACTTCACCATTGACGGAGATGATGTGGATTACGAGAAAATATATTTTAAGGATATTGAATACTGAGGAAAAGGGGTTGCGAGATGAAGAGATTGATTATCGGATTGATGATTCTTAACCTGATAGCAATAACTGCTCTTGCGCAGGAGACACCTCCGGACCAGACCACACAGCCAGCCCAAAAAACCGCGCAATGGGGCTATAAGTTTGTGGGCTTGGAATACGGATGGGTTGCACGCTCTTCAGCCGCGTTGAATGATACATATATCCAGCTCGCAAACGAGGTCAGCTTTAATCCAAAATGGCTCAACATTACCCCAGGCATAGAGATAAATTTTTCAGACCCCGAGCTCTCTCGCTATTTTTTGCAGGAAGAGATTAAATTCAATGAGAAGAATTCTCTGGTGTTAAGATTGAATCACTGGGAAGACCCGGACTGGGAGATTGGAGCCAACTATGTGAACCTTTACTTCCAGCAGACCCTTCCGAAAATAAAATGGGCCGCTGGCGCATCTTACATTGCCCAGCTTCTGGATGACTGGCGCAACCCTGTAAATCTTGACTCAGACCTGTATCAGGCGCGTGTGCTGTATTCAGTGGCGTATGTGGACAAATTCTGGAAAGACAGGCTGGATTGGTCCATTGGCGCAGAGAATTTTACCCTTTACGAAAATTACGGATATGACCATATCGGTCCATTTTTCACCCTCGGATGGCAGGTGAGCGAGAGAACACATCTCACAGCTAAAGTGGACGCCAGAATCGTGGGAATTGGAACCGCAACACCCCATCTGGAGCGAGAAACCTATATGTTCCTAATTGACTGGCGAAATCTGCCCAAAAAACCCAAAACCAAGCCAGAATAAAACAAAACCTTTACTGCTTTTGTAATACCGGGAGCGCTTTTTAAGCTCCATCTCAAGACCCCTGCTTTATGCCTTTTTTCCGCCATCCCGCGTAAAGCTCTGAAAAAAATTGACAATGAGATATATTCTATGCTAAAAGCCTTCTATAAAATATCTGATTATCTGGAGGAAGTATATGGCGAACAGGAAAGTCAAAACTTTGCAAAGGACTAAAACAGGTAAAAAATCCGAGCAGACAAATGGTCAGGCTTCATTCCACAACACTGACAGGAATACAATTATGGATCGGAGGAAGTTTATAGCTCTTGCATCAGTCAGCACAGCAATTGCTCTTCTGCCAAGACCGGGAAGAACAGGATACACATTCTCTGAAGCAGATGCGCGCGCACGGGAACTCGTGGCAAAAATGACTCTTGATGAGAAAACTTTTCTTATGAGCGGGAACAGGCGTAATGACATCAGCAGGCACAATAAAGCTGGCGCCAGGTATCCTAACCCAAATTATGGTTGCCCTCGCCTGGGCATACCTCCAGTCCGTTTTATGGACGGACCAGCAGGAGTCCGTTTTGATTACAGAGCTACCTGTTTCCCTGCGGCAATTGGCAGGGGAGCCAGCTTTGATCCTGAACTGGAACAACGGGTCGGAGAAGCTATCGGCTATGAAGGAAGGGCGCTTTCCGCGACTCTGTTTGGAGGGATTGTGGTAAATCTTTTGCGCCATCCACGCTGGGGCAGAGCCCAAGAGACATACGGCGAAGACTCTTATCATCTGGGAGTTATGGGCTCGGCAATGGTTCGCGGAGTGGCTAAATATATGATGCCCACTGTAAAGCATTTTGCTGGTAATTCCATAGAAAACACTCGTATGTTTCTTAATGTCCGTATGTCAGAGAGGGTTCTGCGCGAGGTGTACCTGCCTCATTTCAAGGCTTGTGTTGATGCTGGCGCGGCTTGTGTTATGAGCGCTTATAACAAATTGAACGGTGAATACTGCAGTCATAACCGCTACCTTCTAACAGAGATACTCAAGAATGAATGGGGCTTTGATGGGTTCGTAATGTCTGACTTTGGTGCAGTACACTCTACAGTCCCTGCTGTCATGGCAGGGCTTGACCTGGAAATGCCAAGCGACACTTATTACGCACAGAGGCTCGCGGCTAAGGTTAGAGAAGGCGTGGTCCCGGTTGAGCAGGTGAATGAGTCATGCGTCCGCATCATACGCACTATGTTGCGCTTTGGTATGTTTGATGCCCCTGAACTGGACCTCAAACGGGTCGCAGGTAAGGAACACTCTGAGCTCGCTCTGGAGTCAGCGGAAAAATCCATAGTCCTGCTAAAAAACGATAGAGGTCTTTTGCCATTAGACCCTGCGGCAATAAAGAAAATTGCGCTTATCGGTCCTTTTGCCAGCGAACTAAATCTTGGAGGAACTAGCTCCAGCAAACTATTCCCTCCATATCAGGTTTCTCCAGAGCAAGGAATCCGTAAATTGGCTCCGAATGTGGAGATACTTATGGATGAGGGAAAAGCGCCATCCAGAGCCGGTGAACTGGCAAAGAAAGCCGAGCTGGCAATTGTATTCGTGGGCTTGACTGAAAAGGACGAAAACGAGAACAGAGACCGCAGGTCTATGACGCTCTCGCGTGCACATGAAACACTCATCAACGAGGTTGCCAGTGCGAATAAAAATACTATTGTTGTGTTAAACACTGGAAGCGCGCTTGTGACTGAAAACTGGATAGACAGGGTCAAATCCGTGCTGGTGGTTTGGTATCCAGGCATGGAAGGCGGTAATGCCATCGCAAGGGTTATCTTCGGGAAAGTCAATCCATCAGCAAAATTGCCTGTGGTCTGGCCCAGAACCCAGGACCAGCTCCAGCCATTTCACTGCTGGGCGCCAGAGGTTGAATATGATTATTTCTATGGATATAGATATATGGACAAAAAAGCTCTGGAGCCAAGATTCTATTTTGGATATGGACTCTCTTACACAACCTATAACTACTCAAATTTACATCTTAACAAAAACAGGATCTCCAGAGATGGCATAATACAGGTCTCTGTGGACATAACAAATGTAGGCAAGCTCCCCGGTGAAGAAATCCCACAACTTTATGTCGGTTATAAAGGCTCCAAAATTGAACATTTTGTAAAGGACCTGAAGGGATTCTCCAGAGTAGCGCTGGACCCAGGACAGACCAAAACAGTGAAATTTGATCTTAAAGCACAAGACCTGGCTTTTTATAATGAGATAACCAGGTCATGGGAAGTAGAACCCATAAAATACATAGTGTATGTGGGACCTTCTTCTAATCCTGCAGAGCTGTTGAGCGCTGAATTTGAAATATCCAATTGACCATGACATATTAGCTCTCAAAAGCGCTTCTTAAAACCTATTCCTCTATAAAAACCCTCAGAACTCTGCTGTCCCATAATTCCGTGCAGGTAAAAACCTGCAAGGGGCATAGACCCTTGACTAAGGGTCGTAGACCCTTAACCCGTTTTTTAAATCAAACATGGTTAAGTGCGTAACTTATTGATTTTAATACAAAACAAAGTGTTCGGTCCCGCCGAACAAAACCCTTGAAAAATGGTTTTTCAATCGTATATTATCAGTGGTTTTTTGACAGCGATGCTCGCTTTTGACTTAAGTCAGAAGCGACTCATTGGGTTTGCGTTATTGGGACCTCGGCGCGAGAAGCTCACAGATACAACGATGCAAGGGTCGCAGACCCTTGACCCGATTTTTGGTAGTGGCAAGAGATTGGGCTAAAAGATTGGGGCAAAGGGTCGGCGCCACAAAAGATTCAGGAGCGGTTCACAGCAAAACATCTTGCGGTTCGGGCGCAAGCTTGATGGAGGTCAACGCTTCCGGTCTTGGGCTTCAACAGTGGAGTAAGCGGAACAGCAGAAGCATTTTACAAATGCAAACCTGCTAATTACCAGCCCCCGGCAATGATAGAATTGGTCTTTGGCAATTTAATAGCCAGGCAGGGTCGTAACCCTGCACCCAAGGGACAGAGTCCCTTGACCCGATTTTTTAAAAAAAGACAGGCTAGCCTGTTCGGGCTCACGGAACAAGCAGGGTCCTAAACCTGCACCCAAGGGTTTTCACCCTTGACCTAAGGGACTTAGTCCCTTAACCCTCTTCTTAAAAGGACACTAGTGTCCCCATTGACCTAAGGGGCAGAGCCCCTTAACCCACTTCCTCTTTCATCAGGCTTTTCAGGCAAACTGAAAAATTTGTTACTCCATACCGAACAAGCAGGGTCGTAACCCTGCACATGATTTTATAAAATCTGGGGAATAATTGTATTTTTAGAGGTGTTATGGTATTTTTTAGTTAAGGGAGGTTTAAGATGACAAGGAAGGCGATTTTATTGGGTCTGGTTTTTTTGTTTATTCCTGTGGTTAGTTTTTCAGGTCATCTTGAGCGGAAGCAGGCTGGTTCATTGGGAGAGTTTAAGTTTATTCAGGTTAGCAAGAAAAGCGGAAAGCCTGTTGGGGACTGGATGAGCGCAAAGGTTCCTGGGGATATAATCACTGACCTTGTTAATGCTGGCAAGCTCAAGCATCCGTATTATGATTTTAATGCAAAGGATGCGCTCTGGGTGAATGATTCAGACTGGCTTTATGAGTCAGAGTTCAGGCTGGATGCAGGCGAGAATGAGCGTGTCTGGATTGTGTTTTACGGGATAGACTATAAGAGTCAGGGGATTTTGAACAATAAAGAGGTATTTAATCATACAGGTATGTTCTCCCGGATTTATGTTGATGCGAGTCCTTATTTGAAAAAAGGAGAGACGAATCGTTTTCAGGTTAAAATTTTTGGTCTTGGCAATTTGCCTAAAAGCGGTTCTTACACTGTGGACGAGATTCTGGAGCAATATGTTAGAAGGCACACAACAAAGACGCAGATGAGTTATGGCTGGGATTTTGCTCCGGAATTGATTGGCGGAGGCATCTGGGATAGGGTTGAGCTTTTCAAGACAGGTCCTGCGATGCTAAAAGACATCGGGGTCAGGACAAAAAATACAGGAGAGGTTAATCTGGAGCTTTGGATTGATTCTTCAGAAGCCGGGGATGCTGTTGTTAAGGTTTCAGTTATGCCTGAAAATTTTGGACAGAAGAAGCTGGTTTTAGAAAAGGGATTTCCGATTAAACTGAACGCGGGGATTACCAAAACGAATTGCGAGTTCCAAATTCCGAATCCTGAATTATGGTGGAGCTGGGATTTAGGCAATCCCAATCTTTACAGGCTAGATGTTGAGATTATTGCTGGAGGCAAATCAAGCGACCGTGTTTCTGAGACTTTTGGTTTTCGCGAGATTCAATGGGAGCAGAATCCAGGGGCTCCAGAGGGCTGGAAATGGGTGTTGAGGCTAAACGGGAAGAGGATTTTTCTAAGAGGAGCTAACTGGGTTCCTCCAGAGTCTATGTATGGTCAGCTAGGAGAGGAGCGGTATGAGAAGCTGATTCAGATGGCGAGGGATGCGAACATCAACATTTTCCGTATATGGGGTGGAGGGAATCGTGAGCGGGACATTTTTTATGATTTAGCGGACAGGGCAGGCATAATGCTCTGGCAGGAATTTCCGCTTGCGTGTATTTTTATTCCGAAGTTTCCAGATGATGAGGCGTTTCTTTCTCTGGTGGAGCAGGAGTCAAAAGAGGTCATTAAGGCGGTTAAGAATCATCCGAGCGTAATTCTTTACAGCGGAGGTAATGAGTTTGACACTCAGAGGAATGCAGTGGTTGTTTCCCGTATGCGGAAGGCTGTTCTGGAGACAGACTCTGAGCGGAGATTTATTGCGGCGTCTCCTGCAGAGGGGGATAGTCATAACTGGGCAGTCTGGCATAGGTTTGGGAATCTACTGGATTATTATGCGGATGAGCATGCTTTGATGAGCGAGTTTGGTCTTCAGGCGTTTCCGGCAATGAGCACTTTGAAGAAATATATCTCTGATGACTTGCTGTGGCCCATTGGCAGGGTTCATATATTTCATAATCTTGGCAGAGCCAAGATGATGAAGTATATATCTGCGATTCCGCACGAGGAGAGCCTTGAGGGTTATGTTGATGCGAGCCAGAAGATGCAGGCTTATTATTATCAGCGAGCCACCGAGCACTGGCGGATTAGGAAATATCGTGTTAGCGGGACATTGTTCTGGCAGTTTAATGAGCCCTGGCCTGCTATCTGCTGGTCTGTGATTGACTATGAGCTTGTTCCGAAGCTGGCTTATGAGCGGATCAAGGATAGTTATAACCCGCTTCTGATTGCGGCGGATTTAGCTGTTCGTGGATGGAAGCCCGGGGATGAGCTTGTGACAGATATATATCTGGTCAATGACTATGATAAAAAGTTTTCCAATCTGAAAATCCAGGCTTACACGAATGGGAAGTTAATTGGGACATGGGTTAATGATGCGGAGCCTGATTCAAGCGTGAAGATAGCAGAGCTTAAGACAAATCTTTTGCCAGATGCGGCAGCGGTTCTTGAGCTTTTTGTGTGGGATAAAGATAAGCTGGTGTCCAAGAATTTTTATGACCTTGAGGTTTATGACCCAAAGCCATCAGACACTCTGATGAGAACTGTGGACAAGGTAGTTAATGAGATTGGAATGGGGGATAAAAAGAAAGAAAAAGATTGAAGAGCGGATACGCGGGATTGAGTCTGAGAGGAAAAATTAAAGTTTTTTCTGTCGCTCCATTGCCCAATCCTCTTCAACCTCTACTTCTTTTTTGTCTTCAGCTTCCTTCTTGATCAGCAGGGGAGCGCCACAGCAACTGCAATACACATAATCTCCTACCCGGTCGTCATCGTTAAGCGGGACATACGCCTGACATACTGGACAGGTTGTTTCTCTAGCCATATTTTTGCCTCCTTTGCTTTTATCTCTCTGCTTTGCAGATTATGCTGATTCTGCTAAAATGTCTAATAATAAGATAGCAGATTAAAAAGGGGAAACAAATTGGCGAATATTTTACAGATGATTGCGCTGATGTCTGCTCCCGGGTCATTAAGCGTTCTGCAACTGGTCAAGGACGCAGGGCCAATGGTCAAATTCATTATGGCGATTCTTCTGCTGTTCTCGGTGCTGTCCTGGGCAATCATCCTGTTCAAATACTTTCAGCTACGCAGGGCTCGGAAAGCGTCTGAGGAATTCATTGCCCGGTTCTGGGATGCGGATAGTTTGGAGCAGGCGTTTCAGGACACCAGCAGGCATCACGAGAGTCCTCTGGCGCAGATTTTTCTCGCTGGGTATCAGGAGTTGAATCGGGTCCGTGAGAGGAGAAAGCAATTAGAGGAAACAGACCCAGAATTTGAGTTTCCGGTTCGGAAGGAGTTGATCGGAGTTGAGAATGTCCAGCGAGCAATGAATCAGGCGATGAGCAAGGAATTGAATCGTCTGGGCAGATTTTTGTCATTCTTGGCGACCTGTGGCTCAACCTCGCCTTTTATCGGCTTGTTTGGAACTGTGTGGGGTATTATGAACAGCTTCCGAAGGCTTGCGATACTTCAGAGCGCGGGGCTTGCAGTTGTTGCGCCTGGTATAAGCGAGGCATTAGTAGCAACTGCGGCGGGGCTTTTTGCCGCGATACCTGCGGTGATTTTTTACAATTTTTATCTGAGCCAGCTTCGGTATCTTGAGAGCGAGCTGGATAATTTTTCAAGCGAGTTCTTGAATATCATTGAGAGGCACTATTTGAAGAAATTAAAGTCTAAACTTGAGAGTGTTGAAGCAGGGGCAAAATGAAGCTGGAATCCAGATCGCGAGTTGCGATGTCAGAGATAAATGTCACGCCGTTTGTGGATGTGATGCTGGTTCTTTTGGTGATCTTTATGATCACTGCCCCGCATCTGGAGCAGGGAGTTGCTGTGAATCTGCCTCAGGTGACAACCACAGCTCTTCCGGGGCAGAGTCAGGAGCTGGTAGTGACCATCACCGCGAGCCGTGATATTTTTATAAATAAGTATCTGGTAAAATTAAATGAGCTTGAGCCTAAGATGAAGGCGATACTCAGCCAGCGCACTGATAAGGACCTTTATTTGAGAGCGGACCAGAGTGTGCCTTATGGATTTGTGGTTGAGGTGATGGCGATTTTAAGAACAGCTGGCGCAAAAGGGATCGGACTTGTGACTGAGCCGGAGAGAATACAGAAATGATCCAAGCCTCTATGCGAAAAAAACCGCGTGAGCCCAGATTTGGGTTTTTTGTCGCGGTTTCGCTTGCAATACATTTTATAATGATGCTCTTTAGCGGGATAAGCTCAAGCAGAACCGCCAGAGCAGACCTAATAATCAATCCGGTTTTTGTGCAACTTTATTCGCCACAGCAATTCCCCGGATTTGTCAAAGCCTCTTCTGGTCCCAGCACGGAAAACGGCTCTGCTGGGACTAAAACCGAGCAAAAAGCTCTAGCGCCAGCGCATACATCTGCGGTCAAATCCAAACCTGAAACAGTGGCTCTTCCCAAAGACTCCACCAAAGAGGAACTGAAAAAAGAGACCTCCACTAATTTTTCTGCTGGGATGACTGAGGAGGAAAAGAAAAGACTTCAGGATGCGCTTTCTTCAATAAGGCGCGATGTGGCAAGAGGAGAAGCAAGTGGCGCTGATGCGGAATGGCAGGGCATAATTGGCGAGATCAGAGCAGATATAGTCAAGAGCGCATACTTTCAACGCGCTTCTGAGGTTTATAAGCAAAGCTGGATAGTTCCTTCAAGTGTTCCGACAGATGACCCGAACCTGCGGGTTAGAGTTGTTGTCAGAATAGACGCGAATGGCAATGTGATGGATTATCAGGTTTTAAGCTGGAGCGGGAATCAGGCTCTTGACCGTTCAGTTGCAAAACTTCTAGATACGGTTAAAGAGTTGCCAGCGCCTCCAATTAGCGCAGGCGCTCAATGGTTCAGTATGGGCATAGAATTTAGACCTTTTCAGGGAGATTGATGATAATGAAAAAGGGAATCTGGCTTGGGATATGTTTGCTGTTGTTTGCGGGAAATATACCTGCTCAGGAGTCTGGTCAAGCTCAATTTATAGTAATCAGCAAGGCTCCGAAAAAAGCGCGTGTTGCGATTCCTGTTTTCAAGGTCAAAGCGCTTTCAGTAGAGAGCTTTGCTCTAGGCGAGGAGTTATCGGATTTGCTTGGAAAAGACCTTCAAAAGAGTGGTTTGTTTGAATTGATTCCGCGAGAGTCATATCTCCGGTCTAGTCAAATTACGCCTGATGTTGAGGACTGGAACGCTTGGAGCATCCTTGGAGCGCAGGCAGTAATTCGCGGAGAGATTTCTGAGTTTAGCCCTGGTCAGTTTGAAATTACCCTTAAATTATATGATGTTCTGGTTCAAAAGGCTGGCTTGACTAAAATTTATAAAGGACCCAAAGCCAGTTTGCGGAGGATGATGCACAGGTTTGCGGATGAGTCAATAGACTGGCTCACTGGCAAGCGAGGCGGATTTGAAAGCAGGATAGCTTTTGTGTCCAATAAGACCGGTCGGAAGGAGATTTATTTTGCGGACTCTGATGGATTTAATTCAATGCAGATCACTGATAGCAAAAAATTGAATCTATCACCAGCTTTTCTGGACGACTCAAGGCTATATTATGTTGGTTATGAGCGTGGCAATCCAGACCTTTATTTAATAGACATTTTTTCAAAACAAAAAACTCTTGTCTCTGGTCAAACCGGGCTGAATATATCTCCTGCAGTTGGTCCAGCGGGGAAAAAGCTTGCGTTTTCAATGGAGAGTCCGGGGAATAATCTGGATATTTATATAGCAAATCCTGATGGCTCCAAGCTCCAGAGATTGACATTTAATCCTGCAAATGACCTTGAGCCAAGCTGGAGCCCGGATGGACATTATCTAGCATTTGTCTCGGACCGGAGCGGTAGTCCGCAGATTTATTTTATAGACCTTTACAGAGGCTCTGAAGCTGATGGCAATTATCCTATCAGGCTGACCCTTAAAGGTGATTACAACACCTCTCCGGCTTATAGCCCTGATGGCAGGTATCTGGCATACAGCCGGAGAATTGGTGGGCAGATGGATTTATTTTTGATTGACTTTATGTCTGAGGATAAAAAGACAGAGGTTCAGCTTACATCCACTCCCTATAACGAGGAAGACCCGTGTTGGGGTCCTGATGGGAGGATGCTGATTTACAGCGCAAACCCGGATGGAAATTATGACCTATTTATGATAAGTATTTATAGTAAGGAGCCGGTTAGGCTCACTGACTGGGCTTCGGATGAAACCCAGCCAGTCTGGTCGCAAAATCTATTTGAGAGAGGAGGATAAGAAAGATGGTGAGAAAAATCTGTGGAACGGTTTTAGTGGCTTTGGCTCTGGTTCTAGCGGTTTCCTGCGGGAAAGACGCGAAGAAGGCGATTGACGATGCGCAAATCGCTCTAAATGATGCAAAAGATGCTGGTGCGCCGGAATTCGCCGCGGATGAATATAAGAGCGCTGAGAATCTTTTAACCAAGGCAAGGGATGAGTATGAGAAGCGGGATTATAAGCCTGCGAAGGCGGATGCATTGAGCGCCAAAGAGCAGGCGGAGCTTGCTAAGAAGCGCGCTCTGGACAGAAAGGCTGAGCAGGCGCAGAAGCCAAAGGAGGAGGAAACCAGTGTTGCTTATAATGTTCCGAGTTTAGGCGAGCAGGAGGTTCCAATAGAGGAGCAGGCAAGAGCCGCGCTTAAGGATGTGAATTTTGCGTTTGACAGCGCGGAGCTTGATGATCTGGCAAAAGAAATTTTGGTCAACAACGCTAAATGGCTCAAGGATCATCCAGAGCTTAAGGTTCAGATTGAGGGTCATTGCGATGAGCGAGGCACTGAGGAGTATAATCTGGCGCTTGGAGAGAGAAGGGCAAAGGCTGTTCGGGACTATCTTGTTAGTCTGGGCATTTCGCCTTCCCTGATGAGCATCATAAGCTATGGCGAGAGTATGCCACTTGACCCAGGGCATGATGAGAGCGCCTGGACGAAAAATAGAAGAGCCCATTTCGCAATCGTTAAATAGGGGACTAAATTCTGATTATACTAACCAGATTTCCCAGAGGAGGTAAAAATGAGCCGAATTGGGATTAAGGGATTGGTGTTGGTGGCTGGAGTTATTTTCTTAGCCTCTGAGGCGCATGCGTGGAAAATTTCAGACCTGGAGGCTGAGGTTGCCGCTTTAAAGAGCAGGATGGATGAGTTGGAACAGCGCGAGGAAAAGTATCGGAAAGAGGTTGAGGATGTCAAAAAGGACTCCACGGAGCAAATTTTGCAAGTGCGAAAAGACCAGGCGGACTTGAAGGTTGAGATGGATGCGGTGAAGCAGAAGCTCAATCAGATTGATGAGGTTTTGAAACAGCTTTCGGAGCAGATGACTGAAATCCAGAACAAGCTACAGGCGCAGGAGCAAGCTCTGGCACAGCAGGCTGGTCAGGCAAGCGCGGAGCCAAGTTCTGAAACCAAGGAGTCTGGCGCAGGCGCAGACCTTTACAATCAGGCGCTGGATAATTTCAACAAGAAAAAATACGATGTTGCGCGCGCACAGTTTGAAGCGTTTCTTAAAGCCAATCCCACTGACTCATATTCGGATAATGCCCAGTTCTGGATCGGGGAGACATATTTTCAGGAAAAAAATTACAAATACGCTATCAATGAGTATATGAAGGTTAAGGAGAATTTTCCCAAAGGCAATAAAGTCCCTGCCGCTCTTTACAAGATCGGGCTTTGTTTTGAGCTGATGGGCAAAAAGCCAGAGGCGATTGCAATGTATAAACAACTTATTGAGAGTTATCCTTCTTCAGAGGAATCCGCAAAGGCAAAGATTCAACTTGAAAAACTGCAGAAGGCGCCAAAATAGTTGATGCCTTTTAAAGGTCAACCCCGGTTTCAAACGCTTCCTGGTAATGATTTATCAAAGGGGTCCCACTGGATAGATCAATAGTGATCACATCAAATCGTATATTCAAATTATTTAAGCCTTTTTTTAAGATCCAGGACTTTGCGGATTTAACTATATGATTTATTTTGCGAGAATTAATTGTCTCCTCTGGCCTTACCCCGGAATCAGACGCCACACTTCTCACCTCCACGAATACCAGCTCTTTTCCTTTTCTGCAAATAAGGTCTATCTCTCCGAACCTGGTCTGACAGCGCTCTTCCAGTATGCGGTAACCTTTTTTCCGGAGGAATTTAGCCGCGAGTTTTTCAGCTTTCAGTCCAGAGGATTTTTTTAAATCCATGCTTTTGGTTTGGAATTTTTTTTGAGCCGATGCTGAATGAAATCATCCAGCATCTTCTGAGAGTCCTTGTCAATTTCCGTAAAAGCCACAGCCATCCCACTCACCAGCCCTTGCTTTTGTGCTTCCGCAGGCTCAATCCTGTGAAGCACACGCGCCTTCGCGCGAATCAGACGCGAATAGCCAGGAATCATAAAGCTGAGCTCTATCTCAGAATTTATATCCGCTGGAGTAAGTGTCTTGATAAACATTCCTTCCCTGCTCAAGGTATATGTGCTTTCCTGACGAATCTTATCCCCAGAGTTCCAGAGCACAGACAGATTCACAGATATTCTCGGATTCTTGCGGACATTGCCCGCTTTTTCTCCATAAAGAAGCTCGTTAAGCTTGAATAATATCTCCTCCGGGTGTTCGGAGGAAAGCAAATACTTATCAATAGAAATCTGGGTTTTGCCTGAACCCTTTTTTCTTCCACGCGGAGTAGTCATTGTTATTTGCCCTTCTGCTCATTGCATTTCTTCTCTTTCTGGACTTCGGTTTCTGGGTCTTCTTTAATAGATAAATCACGCGAAAATTCCGGACAATAGCGCGCATTTTTGGAGATGCTATATTTCTTCTGACAATCCGCGCGCCATGCGCAAACCAGACATAGCCTCGCATCAGCCATACTTTTTATCCTTAATCCTGAGTGATATTGTAATAAATTTTAAAGCAAAGGTCAAGCCTTTTATCAATCGCTTCTGGATGCTGGCGTAAGCGCGGAATTAAATCTCTATCAAGGGGAATCCCACGGGTTCATTCTCCAGACCTTTAAGCCAAATTCCAGGAAAGCCATTGCGGATGCTATTGAATTCTTTGACCACTATCTAAAATAAGCTAGGCTCGCCTGCTATAACTTATTGAAGTTAAAATATAAATTTCCGAAAATCTACCTTGGGAACTTCACAAAATTTGATAAACGATAAAAATGAACCCGACCACCAGCAATTGAAACCCCCTTTCTATTTATCCGATATTTTTTAGAAGATTTTTCTTGTTATTTTTGCCAAAATGTGGTATTATTATATAGATAGAATTTTGAGGTTTTTTCGCGTGGGTTGGGTGGTGGCGGAGGTGGAACAAAATGAGCGCTGAGTCGCACAAAAGGGAAGAGTTGGAACAGGAGGATCAGGACAAAAAAATGCCGGACCAGACAGAAAAATATGATGCGAGCAGTATAAAAATTCTTGAGGGATTAAGCGCTGTTCGGAAGCGTCCTGCTATGTATATTGGTTCAACAGGTGTTCGCGGATTACATCATATGGTTTTTGAGGTTGTTGACAATTCTGTTGACGAGGCGATCAATAAGTATTGCGACACGATCAAGGTAACGATTCATGTTGATAACTCGGTCACTGTAGAGGACAACGGAAGAGGTATCCCTGTAGAGATTCATCCGCAGGCGAAGAAGAGCAGTTTGGAAGTTGTGATGACCATGCTTCATGCAGGGGGCAAGTTTGATGCGAAGTCTTATCAGATAAGCGGGGGTCTTCATGGAGTTGGCGTAAGCGTTGTGAATGCTTTGAGCGAGTGGCTGGAGGTTGAGGTTAAGCGTGATGGAGGGGTTTATCGTCAGGTTTATGATCGTGGCAAGCCAAGGGAGCCTGTGAAGCAGATAGGCAAGAGCAAATCCACTGGAACCAAAGTGAGGTTTATGCCGGATAAAGAAATTTTTGAAAGCCTGGAATTCCATTATGACATCCTGGCTCAGAGGCTTCGCGAACTGGCTTTTCTCAATGCGGAGCTAAGAATCATTCTCACTGATGAGCGAGGTAAGGAGCCAAGAACTGAGGAATTTTATTACAAAGGCGGGATAGTGGCGTTTGTGGAGTTTCTGAACCAGAACAAAAATGTGTTTCATAAAAAGCCGATTTACTTCCAGGACACCAAAGACGGTGTTGTGGTTGAGATCGCGCTCCAGTATAACGACAGCTACAATGAGCAATTTTTCTCATACGCGAATTTCATTCACACAACAGAGGGAGGCACCCACGAGATCGGGTTCAAGAGCGCGCTGACCAGGACGATCAATAATTATGCGCAGGCGAATAATCTGCTTAAAAACCTCAAAAGCAATTTGACGGGAGAGGATGTTCGTGAGGGATTGACCGCGGTGATCAGCGTAAAGCTGAGGGACCCTCAGTTTGAGGGACAGACTAAGACCAAGCTTGGAAACAGTAATGTTAAGGGCATTGTTGAGAGCATCACGAATGAGAAGCTGGCGCAGTTTTTTGAGGAGAACCCACCGATAGCGAGAAAGATCGTGATGAAGAGCGTTGAGGCTCTTCAGGCGAGAGAGGCGGCGAAAAAGGCTAGGGACCTTACACGGCGTAAGAGCGCATTGGAGGGCGGGTCTCTTCCGGGCAAGCTGGCTGATTGTCAGGAGGAGGACCCGAGGTTTGCTGAGTTGTTCATAGTAGAGGGCGAGAGCGCAGGCGGGTCTGCGAAGCAGGGGAGGGACAAGAGGAATCAGGCGATTTTGCCTTTGAAGGGAAAAATTTTGAATGTAGAGAAGGCGCGTCTGGACAAGATGTTAAGTAATCAGGAGATTCAGACGCTTATTACTGCTCTTGGCACTGGGATAGATGTTGATTTTGATATTTCCAAACTTCGCTACCATAAAATAATCATAATGACGGATGCGGATGTGGACGGGTCTCATATCCGGACATTGCTATTGACTTTTTATTTCCGTCAGATGTCAAAGCTGATTGAGGCTGGGCATCTATACATTGCGCAACCGCCTCTGTTCCGTGTGAAACGCGGGAAATCAGTGCGCTACATTAAGGACGAGGCGGAGTTGGAGAATTTTCTTTTAGAGATCGGGGTAGAAAACTCCAAGGTGCTTCTGAAGGATGGGAACATCTCAGGGAATAAGCTGATCGCATTGATTAAGCAGGTGATCCGGTATTACCAATTGCTGGAGCATCTTGCTAAGAGAAAGGGGAGGTCAGGTGGAAGCAGAAACGATATTCTGATTGATACTATGCTCAGATATATAGATTTGGAAAAAAGCATTCAGGATAAAAACCAGCTGGAGGCGGACTTGACCAAGGTTCTTGCAAAGGCAAAGAAGAATCATCCTAATCTGGAGCCACTTGGTTTTGATGGTCCCACTCTTGACGAGGAGCACAATTGCTGGCAGGCATTGATGATGGCTCAGGAGAACGGCTCAAGGCTGGAGCTGGAGGTTGACTTTGATTTTGCGCATTCTCCGGAGTTTCAGGAATTGAAGAAACTTAGGTCTATATACGAGGAGTTTGGCAAGCCTCCGTATAAATTCCAGACTAATGGCGAGGTCAAGGAGTTAGCGGATTTGCGGACTCTAAAAGAGGAGATTCTGGCGCAGGGAAGAAAAGGACAGGAGATCACTCGCTATAAAGGCTTAGGCGAGATGAACCCGGAGCAGTTATGGGAGACTACGATGAATCCTGAAACCAGGATTTTGAAACAGGTCCGGGTGGAAGACGGGGTGCGCGCTGGATACCTGTTTGACATCCTGATGGGAGAAGAGGTTGAGCCAAGACGCGATTTCATCCAGAACAACGCGCTTAAAGCAGTTAATCTGGACATCTAATTCCGAAGGTATGCAGAGACGCAGAGAGCACGCAAAGAAAAAAACTTATTTATTCCTATTAAAATTCCTTGACAAAATTAGCCGGTTTTAGACAATAGAGATGTGACCAGAAAACTGAGAGGAGTCAAGGGGAAGGACGCGGTCAAAGCCTTTTTGAAAGCAGGCGGGGAGCTAAGGCCTGGCAAAGGGGACCATATCAATATCAAGATGCCCAATGGAATGATCGTAACGATTCCGGGAACCGGCGAATTGAGGGTTGGCTTGCTTCAGGCCGCGATCAAAACAGTTTCTTGAGCTATTATAAAAAGGAGAGAAAAAATGGAATACACAGTTATACTTCATAAGGCTGAAGAGGGCGGATACTGGGCAGAGGTCCCGGCTTTGGAAAGCTGTTTTTCTCAGGGAGACACGATTGAGCAAACCCTTGCCAACATTAAGTCTGCCATTGAATCCCATTTGATCGCCCTGCGCTCCAAAGGCAAAAAACCGCCAGAAGACAATGTCTTGGTCTTCGCCAAAGTCAAAGCCGCATAATCCCAAAATCCAATTGAACCGCAAAGAGCGCAAACTTCTCAGAAATTCTTGCCTATTAGTTATATTGGAACTATTACACTTGAAATTCTCGGGTTGGTTTTTAATCCTTTAGATAGAACCTTTAAACCCATCAAAGCTGTGATGAAGTTTTTATCAACTTGAGCGCTTAAATGTGTGAGCGCATTTATCCGCGATCTCTTTTGAACTTTTCAAACATTCCTGCTTTCTTTTGCATCCCGCACGGCTTTGCGGTAAAAAACTAACTATGCAGAGGTTTTATGCTGGTTTTGTCAATGCGCCTTTATTCTGGACTGCTATTCTTTTTGGAGCTGGAATAATTTTAGGCGCTGAATTTGGTCAGACAAAAATTTATTTGATTCTGTGTGTAATTTTTATTGCTTCCGCGCTTTTGCTCCAGCTGATTCAGTTTTTAAGAAAATCATTAAACCTTAAGCGCTGGCTTTTCCTCTGCCTGCTCTCTTCTATCGTGCTCTTGGGCGCATTTTATTATCAAGCCTGGCTGATTTCCGGAGACCGCTCATTTCTGGAGAGAATAGACCCGGATACGCCGGTATGGATTCGCGCTAAAACAAAAGGCTTGAGCAAAAGCTATGAGAGATATTCACGCGTGCTATGCGACCTTGTCTGGTTGGATGCTGGCAAAGGCAGGAAAAGGGTATCAGCAAGGTTCTGGCTGAATTATTATGAAGAGAGGAAATTATATCCGGGGGACGAATTTCTCGCGCTTGTAAGGATTCACAGGATAAAAGGATTTCGGAATCCAGGGGTGCCTGATTTAGCCGAGCGGTTTTATCATCAGGGAGTTTATTTCAATTTCAGCCAGGTTAGCCACACGCCTATATTAAAAATCTATTCCCGCAAAGGAAATCCAGTGGAGAGGCTGGACAAATACCGGGAGAGACTAAAAGATGAGATTGAACGAAGCGGCGCAAGGTCCAGTTATCTTCTGCTAGCGCTTCTGATAGGAGACCAGAGCCAGATTCCTGAGCAGGTTATGTCATCCTTCCGTGTGTCTGGCACCGCGCACATCCTGGTTATATCCGGGATACACTTAAGCCTGGTCGCCGCATTTTGTTTTTTCGCTTTGTTGATTTTTTTCCGTGTCCAGCCATGGGTTTTGAAGAGAATTAACCCTTATCCAGTCGCAGGGCTTTTGAGCATTATTCCAGTTAGCTTTTATGCGCTGATTTCTGGTCTGGGCATACCAGTTATCAGGGCTTATATTATGGTTCTGGTCTTACTATTTGCTTTCTCTTTCCGGAAAATTCGCCATCTGCTAAATACTCTGGGGCTGGCAGGTCTTTTTATATTCCTGTTAAATCCCTCTGCTTTGTTTGACCTGAGCTTTCAGCTTTCCTTTATCTCGGTCGCGGTTTTGATCCTTTATTTCCCATCCTTCTGGAAAATCTGCGGCGGAGAATGGTTCAAAAAGGAAACATATTTGCTTGAGCAGGAATCTCATTTGCTCCGTTCACTTCCGCGCTTGGTCCCCATTAAAATTCTGGAATATATTTATGGCTTATTTCTGGCATCAATCCTTATTCAGCTTTTTCTTGCGCCTATACTTGCTTATTATTTTTCCCGCATCAACCTCATTGTGCCGTTTGCAAATATCTTTATCGTGCCTATATGTGGATTCTGGACTCTTCCTATTGGATTGGTCGGATTGTTCCTGAATTTCATATCCCCGGACATTGCAGGATGGTTCTTGAACCTTGCTGGAGATGGCGCATGGTTAATGGAGCAGATAGTTTCTTTTTCCAGCGCACTCCCTTATGCAAGCGTTCTGGTTAGACCTCCTGGGGTATGGGAGGCTATTGGATGGTATTTGATTCTGAGCGGCGTTTTTGGAGCACTTAATATATTTAGCAGAAAAGAAAAGACGCGCGCAAAAGGAATTTTAGCTTATGCTCCGGACATTGCCCTGATTTTATTCTGCATCATTTTTGGAGCTGGTCTGCAACTAAATAGTTATAGTAAAATCCGAAAATTCAGACCGGGACGAGAACAAGCCAGAATAACTGTTCTGGATGTAGGCTTGGGACAGAGCATTTTGATTGACCTTCCTGGTAGAAAACGCATTCTGCTGGATGGCGCAGGAAAATTAGGTGCGGTCAATTTAGGAGAGGCAGTGGTTGGAAGATATATGCTCAATCAGGGTATTCGGAATCTGGATGTGGTTATGCTTTCTCATCCTCAGGAAGACCACGGCGCTGGCTTGGAATATATTTTGCGAGAGTTCTCTGTTCAAGAATTCTGGCTTACAGAAAAATCCAATCAGCTTTCTCAAGCTCTGCTGGAAATAGCAACAAGGCGCGGAATAAAAATCCGTATGATTAATTCCCAAACCGCTCCTGTGATGATCGGACAGGCACAATTTGAATTTCTAAATCCTGACCCTGAGCAAATCAAAACATTAAGCCTGAATGACAGCTCCATTGTGCTCAAAATGACTTATCAAGGAAAAACCTGTTTATTCCCCGGAGAAATAAGCGCTCCTGTTGAAAAAAATTTAATCGCTAAATATAGAGACAGGCTTAAATGCAATATCCTCATAGCGCCCCATCACGGCTCTAACACAAGCTCCAGCCCTGAATTCCTTAAAGCAGTCTCCCCTGAGTTCATCCTTATCTCCAGCGGCTCCGCCAGCGGAATCCAATTCCCGAATCAATCCGCTCTGGAAAGAATGCAGAAAACCGGCGCACAGATTTTTAGGACCGACCAGCTCGGCGCCATCACCCTCAACATCCAGAACCGATATCTCAATGTCCCAGTCTCACAGACAATCCGTGGGGTCGGGTCTAAACATTAAACAAATGAAAATCCACTATAGAGAATTTAATCTTTTTATCTACGACATTTTCGGCAATCTCATCAGTGAGTATGACCCAAATGGAAACAATATCCGGGATTGGGTTTATCTTGGAAACCATCGGCTGGCATTAATCCAACCATCTCAGCCCGGAGGACCGGGCTTCCCCGGTTGCGCAGGACTCCCTCCTCCGCCGGACATCTGCGGTCTTGGAGGTCTCGGTCAAGGCGTTGCCTTGAACTGGGTCATCCTTGCACTCGCTCCTTTTCTCGTTTGGGCTAGCTATAAATATCGGAGAAAGCCAAAGGTTTTGCTCCTTGTTTTTATGGCTGGATTTGGTATAATTATTTTTGTGATGAGCAGGGAGGGAAAATCACAGGAGGCGCCGACTGAGGCAGTCTATTATTACCACAACGACCACCTCGGAACCCCCAAAGTTTTAACTGATCAGAACGGCACGATTCAATGGGAAGCAGTGATGGAGCCTTTTGGAGAAATAGACACCTTCATCGCCAGCAATGCCAATAATCCCTTCCGCTTCCCGGGACAGTATGAAGATGAACTGACCGGATTATATTATAATCGTTACCGCTACTATATACCTGTTTTGGGCAGATATAATTCCAAAGATCCTCTCTATTCTGTTTGCAATTTTATTGGCAATTTCTATTCATATGCATCCTCTAATCCTATTCATATTACTGATCCCTCTGGTCTAATTTGCATTCCTTATTGGCGAGAGCTTCAATATATCGGTACTCATGACGTTGGTCCTGTTATTACGCATATAATAGTTGATGACTATTTTTTCGTTGGTAAGTGTAGCATTCAATATATATATGATGTCTATCGTGATTATAAGGCGCGAATTTATAAGTATTGCTGCGAAAAAAAGTGCGATAAATGGAAATGCGAAAAGCGAGTTGGCGATTGGTATTATTTCAGTGATAAAAGTCCAGCCCATAAAGTTGAAAGCGGTCCAACAGGAGATTATGCTAATGGGTGTTGTTATATTCAAGGAGAAATTATTTGCGACCAATAATCACATATAGTAATGGTTCAATGTATTTAATTTTCTTTTTAATCTTTATTATATCGTCTTGCAAAATTGCTTCATCAGATAATTCGTTATATCTTTATGTTAATAGTATAAAGAACAATAATATAAGATCATATACTTTTGGCGATTATTATTTAGTTAATTACGATAAAATATCATATTATGAAACGGAAGACAAAATATACATAAAATACAATAAGCTAATGACTAACACAAAAAGCTCAACCAAAATTGATATTTTCAATGAAAATGAGACCGCTCTGCCACCTAATCAGATTTTAAGCGATTTGGAGGAGAATTATTATTACGATAAAAAGCAAGATAATTTATATATATATGATAAAGATATTAAAATATTATTGCTTAAAGGACCTATCAAAAATAAAACTACCTGGAAGCGCTATTTTAAACGCAAGGATATATCTAGGAATGGAACCAAGGTTAAAAAATTAAAATTGTCATGTGGATATAGTAAAATATATTACGATAGCGAATATGGGAAAAAATGTTTTGATGTGAAATGCAATGCAAGAGACACTATTGAGGAAACTAAATATTGTTACGGAATTGGAATAATTAGTCTCAAAATAAATGATAAGTTAATAATGAAACTAAATGATATAAATGAAGCCAGAAAATAATAAGAGGGAGCTGATTGCATGAAAAACTGCTGGGAGCAAACATTGCCATTTGACATTTTTGAGTTCACTGGGGTCAAACCTTGACATCCTCTTCTGCTCTCGGATTGTTCGAGCAAGGAGAGTCTAAGCAGGCCAAGATAGAAATTTCTAGTAAAATTTGCAGGCTCAAAATGATTTTAGTTTATGATATTTTTGGCAATCTCATCGGAGAGTATAATGCTGATGGCACGCTGAGGAGTGAATGGGTATATCTTGGGAATCACCGATTGGCAATGATCACGGAGAGCGAGGGCGGAGGAGGATTCCCTGGTTGTGACCAACTTCCACCGCCTCAATGCGGAATTTGGGGAGATTCCGTTGCGCTCAATTGGGCAATCATCGGCATTGCGCCTTTCCTTGTCTGGGCAGGATTCAAGTACCGTCGGAAGCCCAAGGTTTTGCTCCTTGTTTTTATGGCTGGATTTGGTATAATTATTTTTATGATTGCATTTGAAGCTCGGCCGAATTCCGAATCCCTAACTCCTAATTCCGAGTCTGTCTTCTACTATCACAACGACCATCTCGGCACCCCAAAAGTCATCACAGACCAGAACGGTGTTATCCAATGGGAAGCAGTGATGGAGCCATTCGGAGAAATAGACACCTTCATCGCCAGCAATGCCAATAATCCCTTCCGCTTCCCGGGACAATATGAGGATGAATTGACAGGGATGTATTATAATATAAATAGATATTATTTGCCAGATCTAGCAAGATATGGTAAATATGATCCTATAAAAATATATCTTATTTTATCAATTAATTCTTATTCATATGTAAAGAATAACCCTATTATTTATAAAGACCTTTTGGGGCTCATGCAGAGTTGTTGTTTATCTGAAATTCAAAATGAATTACCGAAAATAGATAAAAATTATGACGAATTTCTTCTTATGAAGAAGAATGATCCTAACTTCACTAATTCTTTGCTTGAACTACTTAAATGGTGGTTTGGCCGAGATAGTCAGGTATGCGCAGATGTTGCTTTTGAGTTGGCGGATTATATAAATGCGCGAGGTTATAAATGCTGTGAAGCTCAAGCTAATTTCCATTGGAAGTACTTCATAGGCGTTGCAAATACTGTGACTGAAATCTGGTGCAACCAAGAAGGCACTGAAAATATGTTCAGAAGATATGATCCTTTTACACGTCTACTTTTGTCCGGCTATCTTTAAATAAGGAGCAAAAATATAAATGGAATTATCAGAAGTTATTTGGGGAATATTAGGAATTATAATAATATTTTTAATTCCGAGATTATTGTTAATTATTGTTGTTATTCTACCGATCATTCAACTTATATTTATTCGGAGATATGATTTTACAAGATATTTAAAATTATTATTAATTATTCTTGTGATATTAACATTATTCTCAACAATCGGACAAATTTATTTGCTTAAGCAAAATTTACCTGAGGGCCGTGGGTTGTTATATATTTATTTATTACTTATTATTTGCTTGATTAGCTATATATCGAAGAAAATTTATATCAAAAGGAAAAATAATACTATAGATGGCACGACTAAATATTAAACAAATGAAAATCAACCATAGAGAATTTAATCTTTTTATCTACCGCATCTCCAGAAACTATATTTCGGACAGCAAGCTGAGGAGTGAATGGATTTATTTGGGCAGTCACATACTGGCTATGATTTCATCAGAAGAAAGAGGCACGCCTCCATTTCCGGGTTGCGACCAACTTCCACCGCCTCAATGCGGAATTTGGGGAGATTCCGTTGCGCTCAATTGGGCAATCATCGGCATTGCGCCTTTCCTTGTCTGGGCGGTTTATAACTTCCGTAAGAGACGGACTGCTTCAGCCTTGATTTTTATAAGCGGGTTGGGTATAATTATTTTTGTGATGAGCAGGGAGGGAAAATCACAGGAGGCGCCGACTGAGGCAGTCTATTATTACCACAACGACCACCTCGGAACCCCCAAAGTTTTAACTGATCAGAACGGCACGATTCAATGGGAAGCAGTGATGGAGCCTTTTGGAGAAATAGACACCTTCATCGCCAGCAATGCCAATAACCCCTTCAGATTCCCAGGACAGTATGAGGATGATCTCACCGGCCTCTATTACAATCATCATCGCTATTATATGCCGGGATTGGGGCGATATAATAGATTAGATTTAATAAATTGCACTAATTTTTATTACCACTATTTATATTCTGGCAATAATCCAATAATTTATATAGACCACAATTCTTTAGCAAGATATTATGGGACGTGTTCATATGCTTCGGGTGGTGTAATTGGAGGTGTTGGCATAATGCATTGTGATGTTTTTGGCGAATGTGGCGTTGACAGTATTAGACAGAGAGGCGAATTACTGGTTACATTTTTCGGCTTAACTTTGGCTCCTAAAATACTACGCATAGGAATTACTGGATTCCCGGTATGCCAAGAAGATTATTTATATGGACGAGGTGATATCATAAATATGGGTGGCAGTGCTTCATTGTATCAGCTTTCTTTTGCTGCTGGTATAGGAAGATATTGGGGGTTACTCTTTTTGGGACACACGGTTCCTTGTGACAAATCAAGAGTGGTTCAATCTGGTATAGATTTATCTTTAGATATTTTCCAGGGCATATCTATTCCATATAACATTGAAGAGGAATGTTGCACAAAATAGGATGATGAAAATATACAACTATAATGATTTAATTTTTTTTATTATATGTTTTATTGGTGGTATTATTCCTATACTTTTATACTCTGCTAAATCTAATAATGCTTTAGTAGAATATTTTATAGATAGTTTATCATTTTTAGGTGAATCAAAATCAGCTAAAAGAAAAAGTTTATTTATTGGAACGTTTATACTGTGGGGAGTGGCAATTTCTTGTTTGATATCTGCAATGACTCCTAATAATAATATAGATGAATCATCAGAACATAGTATTCCAAATCTCAATGCGCCAGAGTATTTTTATCCTATATCTGGTGGTCTTGGGATATTTTTTCTTTCTACGGGAATTTACATATGGAAGGTTAGAAAAAGACATAAAATTGGTTTATTTATTATTTTATTAGCGTTAGTCTTAATTTTTACAGCTTTAATAAATTTTATTTATAAAGCATTTTAGTTACACTACAGTCCCAGAAAAGTCAAACTTGAATATTTGGTATTTCTAATAAAACTGGCAGGACAGAAATGATTTTAGTTTATGATATTTTTGGCAATCTCATCGGAGAGTATAATGCTGATGGCACGCTGAGGAGTGAATGGGTATATCTTGGGAATCACCGATTGGCAATGATCACGGAGGGCGAGGGCGGAGGAGGCTTCCCCGGTTGCGACCAACTTCCACCGCCTCAATGCGGAATTTGGGGAGATTCCGTTGCGCTCAATTGGGCAATCATTGCCCTCGGACCTTTCCTGATCTGGGCAGGATTCAAGTACCGTCGGAAGCCAAAGGTTTTGCTCCTTGTTTTTATGGCTGGATTTGGTATAATTATTTTTATGATTGCATTTGAAGCTCGGCCGAATTCCGAATCCCTAACTCCTAATTCCGAGTCTGTCTTCTACTATCACAACGACCACCTCGGCACCCCAAAAGTCATCACAGACCAGAACGGTGTTATCCAATGGGAAGCAGTGATGGAGCCATTCGGAGAAATAGACACCTTCATCGCCAGCAATGTCAATAACCCCTTCCGCTTCCCGGGGCAATATGAAGACGATCTTACCGGTCTCTATTACAATCATCATCGCTATTACATACCGGGGTTGGGGAGGTATAATAGGGTTGATCCTTTACTAAAGTATTTTCTACCTTTCGCATATTCATTTAATAATTCCATAAATTACTTTGACAAAATGGGTCTAATGTGTTTCCCATTCTTAAGAATTCCCTATTTTTGGGGACAAGATATTTCATTAAAATACCTTGAGACTGTCTGGCAATTTAAGGATATTAGGCATGAAGGGCCACATTTTCCCATTCCTTGGATTTCGGTTTATTGCCAATGGCTGAAAACGGATATTTATCTAAAGGTTATTATGCCCTATATAGAATATTTAGAAATTGATATATGTAGAGAACCCCCATGTTATATATCTGAGTTCTATACACATTTTGAAAAAACCTATGGAGAAACAACCGAAGAAGAGGTCCTCGAGACGCGTTTAATAGAAACATCTTTAGGATTGAGGTTTAATGTAACGCTTCAAACAGTTTCAGAATGTCTTAGTCTAGGTCATCCATGATATTAAAACAAATAAGAAGGAGAAAGACATGAAAAAATATATTATCAATTTTATCATCTTCTTTAGCGGTATAATTTTTACATTTATACTTATGTTTGTTATTAGTATTATAAAAATGCCCAATCGTGTTGAGCATCTTACAATAAGTTCGGAAAATTATAATATAGCTAAGATTATAGACCGTATTGATAAAATGGAAATTGAATATGATATATCTATTATAATAAAGCAAAAAGATCAGGACATAGTTCAAGGAATAATCAGAGAAAACCATAAGTAATAGTTGGAGGATTGAATTTTTGCATATCATATTTAAGCCTAAATTGCAGGCATTGATATGAAAAGATTTGAGCAAGGCTATTTTCGGGAACGCATCACAGCAGGAAATGTCCTTGACCTCGTCTACAACGCCCCCTCTGCCCCTCCAGACAATCGCGGGAACATCAAATCCATTATTGACGCTCTTGATAACTCTAAAAGCCAATACTTCAGCTATGACCTCAAAGACCAACTCATCTCCGCAAGTGGCGCTTATGGAAACTTTAATTGGACTTATGACGCTCTGGGCAACCGAATTCAACAAGTCAAGGACGGAATCGCAACCGATTATAGCTATCAAACCGGAACCAATAAGTTGAATCAAACCCAAACCATTGACCCGCCCTCAACATCCAGTTTTGAAAATAATGTCCTGACCATTTATTATGCGCATGGCAAAAAGCCTCAGGGCAGAAGCTTGCAAGCGGAGTTTGATGAAATGTTGGCGGAAGCTTACAAGGCTTTGGACGATGCTGATAAGGGAAAAACGAGCCGCTCCTATAATTCAGTGATCGGAAAATTTAATTCTTTCCTCAATCATACTCAAATTGACCGGAAGGCCTTTAATCAGATATTTGCGGGACAATATAATTTGAGCAGATTGCTTGCGGAATTTCTGGATCGCAGAAAGTGGAATGGTCCAAGGTTTGAAGACCCGAGGACTTGGAGCCCGGATCAAAGACAATTAGCCAGACAAATTTTAGACCTAGCAGGTCAGATTCAAATTGTGGAGATTGAGCAGGAGCAGACCGTGGTAAAGACCGATGCATATTCTTATGACCCAGTCGGAAGTATGAGCCAGAAGGTAAGTTATCTGGACGGGATCCAGCAGAGCCAGGAGACTTATATAAACAATGATGATTCCAGGCTGGAGTCAGTCCTGGGCACGCAAGCGTCCTTTGGGGATTATGCTTATGATCATTTGGGCCAACGAGTTTTAAAAGCTGAGATCGGCTATACCATTTTCATCTACGACATTTTCGGGAATCTCATCAGCGAGTTTGATCCGAATGGAAACAATATCCGGGATTGGGTTTATCTTGGAAACCATCGGCTGGCATTAATCCAACCATCTCAGCCCGGAGGACCGGGCTTCCCCGGTTGCGCCGGACTCCCCCCTCCGCCGGACATCTGCGGTCTTGGAGGTCTTGATGATGGTGTTGCGCTCAATTGGGCAATCATCGGCATTGCGCCTTTCCTTGTCTGGGCAGGATTCAAGTACCGTCGGAAGCCCAAGGTTTTGCTCCTTGTTTTTATGGCTGGATTTGGTATAATTATTTTTATGATTGCATTTGAAGCTCGGCCGAATTCCGAATCCCTAACTCCTAATTCCGAGTCTGTCTTCTACTATCACAACGACCACCTCGGCACCCCAAAAGTCCTCACAGACCAGAACGGTGTTATCCAATGGGAAGCAGTGATGGAGCCATTCGGAGAAATAGACACCTTCATCGCCAGCAATGCCAATAATCCCTTCCGCTTCCCAGGACAGTATGAGGATGATCTCACCGGCCTCTATTACAATCATCATCGCTATTATATTCCGGGATTAGGGAGGTATAATAGAGTTGATCCAAAAGAATATAATAAATATTGTTCAAATTATATTTACAATATACTTGGATTTTATGATTCCTATGGCGGATATAATTATACAAATAATAAGCCAGTTGTTAGATATGATGAAACTGGTTTAATTTCATTACATATTGATACAGGAGGAGGGGGAGACTGCTCCTCTTCAGCTTGTGTTTATTATAAAGAAATATGTAACCAAGATCAATGTAGATATCATTGTTATTTTGCCCCATTCCCCTGCGAAAAAGGCTTTCCCTGGAAAAGGGATCCAAGTGATTCAACCAATATGTGTGTCCGATGTTGCTTAATACAAGAAGATAAAATCTGTCGCGAAGAAGCCAAAAAGGAATGCGAAAAATGTCCCTCAACCTATTGTATAATAACAGCTCATTACAAATGTTTTACAATTTGCGGTCTATGAAAATTCATTTATATAAACCAATTTTGATCGGGCTTTATAGCAATTTTATTTATTACATATTTGAGATAATATATTTTCATAATTTTGAGACACACCATTACTACTCAATCCCAATTTTGTTTTTAATATCTTGCCTTATTTTTCCTATGCTTGCGTTGATTTTTAGAATAGATAAAGGTTATAACAAAATCATTAAATCTATAATAACATTAGGATGGCTGTTTCTATCTGAGATAATATCAATCATCATTGCAATTGTAATTACAGCAATTTCTATGATTGGGTTTAAGGAAAGTCTTCACATCGATATTATTGTTTTGGCCTTAATATCATGGGGATCATTTGAAATTGTCGGAACTTTGTTTATATTTCCATATCCTTTAATTATATTTCTAATAATCGCTTTAATAGTAAATTTAATAGTGAGTAAGGCTTTTCATCGAGCCAAAACTTGAAAGTGAGATATTTGCGCGAAATTTGCAACCTCAAAATGATTTTAGTTTATGACATTTTCGGGAATCTGATCGGCGAATATTATCCAGATGGCACCAACATCAGGAATTGGGTTTATCTTGGAAACCATCGGCTGGCATTAATCCAACCATCTCAGCCCGGAGGACCGGGCTTCCCCGGATGCGCCGGACTTCCTCCTCCGCCCGACATCTGCGGACTCGCGGGATTGGAGAATGGAATTGCGCTCAATTGGGCAATCATCGGGATTGCGCCTTTCCTTGTCTGGGCAGGATTCAATTTCAGAAAGAGGCGGACTGCTTCAGCCTTGATTTTTATAAGCGGGTTAGGTATAATTATTTTTGTGATGAGCAGGGAGGGAAAATCACAGGAGGCGCCGACTGAGGCAGTCTATTATTATCACAACGACCACCTCGGCACTCCAAAAGTCCTCACAGACCAGAACGGTGTTATCCAATGGGAAGCAGTGATGGAGCCATTCGGAGAAATAAACACCTTCATCGCCAGCAATGCCAATAATCCCTTCCGCTTCCCGGGACAGTATGAGGATGATTTGACCGGACTATATTACAATCATCATCGCTATTATATGCCGGGGTTGGGTAGGTATAATAGAGTTGATCTTATTTCTAAAGAATTTTATGATCCAGAAAAAAGCAAATTTATTTTTTATTATAAATCACGATATAGATTTCCGTATTTTTATAACATATTTGCTTATCCAAATAATCCAATTATGTTTAACGATCCAGACGGCTTATGGTTTCCATGGACCAAAATTGGCAAATGGGTTTATCATGTTTATAAATGTTTTGATATGTGGAATCAGGTTAATGAAGCACGCGATAAATGTGATAAAGAGTGTGAGGATTGGATTACGTGGCATCAAAAATATGGAGGAAACAAATCGGAGAGCACTACAATGATGAATTGTATATGCCAGAACTTAGGCCAAGGTGGATGCGATGACTGGGAAAGTTCTTGTATTAAAATGATACTTTTGTTATGACAGATTGTAAATAGAGCTAGTTTGGAGAATAAATATGACTAGTGCAAATAATAAAAAGACTCTCATTACCTTAGGGATAATACTTTTTGTGATATTGCAAGATATACTAATTGTGTGTGGTAGTTTCCGATATAATCATTTTATACGCAAATGGAAAGCTCTTGAGTATATGGAAATGGCAGATAAATCTCTTGATAAAAATGAAATTGAGAATGCTATTATTTATGCAAGCAAAGCATCAGCGTTGCTTCCTGAATATTATGGCCCTCATCTTACACTCGGAATGGCTTTTAAAAAAATGAATAATCTACAATTGGCTAGCTCAGAAATCAAAACGGCTATCGCTTTATTAAAAAAAAATAGATTATTTCTTTTAACACCAAAACGAAACGTAGATAATGAAATAGTTTACATGGAAAATGAATTAAGCAAAATAGAAAAACATCAATGAAGGATGGCTTCTGCGGATCGGGATAGTAAAGCATAGACATTAGCCATTTCTGTAAAAAGTTGCTGGGGAAATGGATAAAAAATTCATAGCGATGCAGGCTCTTAATACATCTAAGGGTCAGGTCTAAGCTTTAAACAAATAAAGAAATGAAATGGTTGATCAGATCGCAAGTTATGGATTGGAAAAAATGGAATGGTCCTCGCAAAAATGACCCGACAACCTGGTCCCTCTGGCTCCGAGAGCTGGGTACTTGTTATTATTCTATTGGTTTGGTTATTTCCAGGTCAAAATAGGCAATAATTCCGTGGTCTTTGAGCTGGGCGAGGAATTTAGAGGGCTCAAATCACGCTTCTGGTCCATAGAGACCGCCTTCTTCAATCAAAATTTCCTTTTTGCCTGCAAGCGTTTGCGCGAGCTTTTGCGCGGATTCTATATTCCGGTCTGCAATGGTGACTCGCTCAATCCTCTCTCTCCGCAAGGTCAATAACCGCCCTGCTCCCCATATCACCAGCCCCTCCGAAAACAATCACCTTCTTTTTTAGCTCAATAGAATTTCCTTGACCTCTTTCAAAATTTTTTTCAAACTCGGGATTCCTTTAAACCATTCCCTTCCAGTGATCTCATTTGTGCACGCGCAATAGATTTGTTCAATCAAGAGTTTCAGCCTTGGAGGCAATGGCTCTGGCTTAATCTGGCAGATGCTTTTCCAGTTCTGCCTGTCTTTCTTTTTCGCGTCTTCAACTGCCTTGAACCATTGGGTATTGCGGTAATAGATTCTCGCAATCTCCTTGCTCACCGGTATCCCTTCGTAAGAAAATCTGCACTCATCCAGGGTTCCAATCACATCCACTAACATCAGGTTCCGCTCATACCCCAGCCCTGCTTCTATTTTTCCGTCCTCATTAACCAAGCCTTGTCTGGAAAATTCTTCCGTGATGATTTGATTAACCGTTCCGCAAAGATTCTGAAGCGATTTTATCTCTTCTGGGTTTAGATTGGCAATTTTTCCGGCTTCCTGCCAGGTCAGATACCTGTCCGTGATCTCCAGCTTGGTGGAAACATCGTAAAATGGCTTGGGAAGTTTTTGATCAGGCTCTGGCATTTTATCCAGACCCAAATCCTGTGGTTTTAATTGTCCGGTTTGAAGCCGTTTGAATACACTTGAGCCAGCAGGCAGATAGTTCCGATAAATCACCTCAAGAGGAATGAGATATCCACCCCTTTCCTTCTGATATGCTGAATAATCATAATGCTCGGCTTTTAATTCCGGCTTGATCACGCGCAATAATTTTATCTCCATCAGCGCGCTTGGATTTTTCAATTCGGAAAGTTTTTTTATGCTTCCGTTTTCTACCAAGCCAGCATAATGTGTAGCGACACCCATTTTTTCCAGCTTCTCAAAAAAATACGCAGAAAGCAGAGCGATAGACTCTCCTTTATGCTCAAGATGGTCTGGCATCTCACCCCAGTCAAACACCGAGTAGCGGTTGGAAAAAACAAATCTCGCGCGACCCGGCTTTTTTTCGCTCGGCTTCTCCAGAACGCTCAAATCCTTTACGCTTCCCATTCTTGTGCCTCCTCCGGGGCGACCGCTGGTCAGCCCTACGATTTCAAGCCTATTATGGGAAATTCCTGAAACGGGTCAAGTTGCTGGGATGAGAGGCTTATAAGCAAATAAGGAATCGCAAGTCCCGGGATACGCGGGATGCTTGTGGCACGGTCGCGGCTGAAGGCGCTCGCACTTGCCCTATGCAATCTCAGATTTCAGATTTCACAACAATTTGCCGAATTCCCAATTCCGAGTCCCGGATTCGGAATCTCCTGGGTCTGGAAAAATAGTGCGTTTTTTTCTTGACAAAAACCAGGAATTGAGTATAGATAGAGCAGACACCGAGGTAGGTTTAGTAAAAAAAATAAAAAAGGAGGTTTTAACTATGGGACTACTTGATGGGAAAGTAATTGCGGTAACCGGAGCAGGCGCAGGGATTGGAAGGGAAGAGGCTTTGCTCTGCGCCAAGGAAGGCGCCAGGGTTGTTATCAATGATCTTGGCGGTGCGCGAGATGGCACTGGCAGGGACAGCAAGGTGGCTGACCAGGTTGTTGAGGAGATCAAGAAGATGGGCGGAGACGCGGTTGGTCATTACGAGGACATCTCTGAGGCGTCTGGAGGAGACAGTTTGATCAAGGCAGGTGTGGACAAATGGGGCAGGTTTGATGGTCTGGTGAACAATGCTGGCATTCTTCGGGACAAGATGAGCTTCAATATGGAAGACGGAGAATGGGACTCTGTGATCAAGGTTCATCTGCGCGGGCATTTTATGTGTGCGCGCGCTGCGGCTCGGTATTTTCGGGAGCACAAGGAGCAGGGTGGAGCGATTGTTAACACCACTTCCACATCTGGCTTGCTTGGAAACGCGGGACAGGCGAATTATGGTGCGGCTAAGCTCGGGATAGTTGGCTTGAACAATGTGTTAGCGCTGGAATTGTCTCGCTACAATGTGCGGGTTAATGCCATAGCGCCAATGGCTTACACCAGAATGACCGCAGACCTGAAAATCGCTGAGATGCTCAAAGCATATCAGCCAGAGCATATAGCCCCTCTAGTTGTGTTTCTGCTCTCGGACGCGGCAAAGGCTATTAATGGTCAGGTGTTTGGCGTGTTTGGACAGTTTGTTCAGCTGTATCGTCTTCCTCGTCCTGTGATGGAATGGAAGGCGAGTGGACCGAAGTGGTCACCTTCTGAGCTGGCTAAAAAGGCGGCTGAAATTCAGGCCGTTATTGCCAAGGTCAACTGGGGCTATATGCCAGGAACACCAATGCCTGATGCGCAAAAAGTAAAGCCTTAAAGAAAGTGCGAAGATGGATAGCAGGCGGTTCAAAGTTTTGGACCGCCTGCTTTTTTGCTATGATGCTGAAAAAAAGGAGCTTTGAATGAAGACCAGATTGAAGATTATTTTAATTTTGGCTTTGCTCTTAGGTGGGTTCTCGTGCGGTCCTGAGGAGCTGGCGTATCTTCTACAGCAGGCTCCGGGACAGCTATTGCTGTTGATGGACAGGGTCCCAATAGAAAAGGTTTTGAAGCGGAAGGATTTGGACCCAGAGACCAGAGCAAAGCTGGAGCTTATTCTGGATGTGAAGAAATACTCTGAGGAAAAAATTGGTCTTGTAAGGAATAAGAGCTACACGATTTATCGGGAGCTGGACCGGGAGACTGTGACCTGGAATTTGACTGCATGCCCTAAGTTATCGCTTACGCCATTGAAGTGGGAATTTCCGGTTGTTGGCGAGGTTCCTTATCTTGGTTTTTTCAAAAAAGAGGATGCGCTGAAGAAAGAGGCTGAGCTGGAGGCGCAGGGTTATGATGTTTATGTGCGGAGGGCTGATGCGTATTCTATGCTTGGGATTGTGTCTGACCCTGTTTATACGCCGATGTTGAAATGGAATAATTATGAGCTTGTGAACACTGTGATTCACGAATTGACTCACGGCACGGTCTGGGCAAAAGGGTATCCGGAGTTTAACGAGAATTTTGCGCTTTTTGTTGGGAATCAGGGCGCGCTGGATTACTGCTCGGAGAAATTCGGGAAGGATTCAGAAGAGGTTAAGTATGGAATTGGCTCCAGTCAGGATGACTATACATTTTATCTGTATATCACGGCATTGGGAGATGAGTTAAAGGCTCTCTATAGTCGGAGGGATATTAGCGATGAGGAGAAACTAAAATTAAAGGCAGAGATATTTGAGAAGACCAAGAAGGATTTTGAAGAGAACTGGATGCCGAGGATGAAGACTCAGGATTATGCTGGCTGGACTAAACGGAAATTAAACAATGCCACGGTTGCTGGAAGATTGGTGTATTATCACGATCTTTCCCTTTATCAAAGGGTTTATGAGAAGCAGGGCTCGGATTTGAAAAAAATGGTTGAGTTTGTAAAAGAGGTTGTTGCGAAGAATACTGGGGACCCGGAGATGTATCTTCAGCAATGGCTTCTAAAGGAGAATTGAGTCTAAATGTTTGAGAGAGATAAATGTGACTTGTGTGGAGAGTGCCTGCATAAATGCTTAAACCGCTCGCTCTCTCTTGAGCAGTCTAAAGCGGAATTCAAGAAGCTCTACAATGGCGAATTCAGCTCGGTTCTGAATGATTGCGTGACCTGTTTTGCCTGTGAGGAGAACTGTCCCAGGGATGCTCATCCGTTTGATTTGATTCTGGAACAGATGGAAAAATGGAACAAAAAGCCATCCAGCGAGCAGGTGATTGCGGGTATGGAGGCGCGTTATGTTTCTGAACAAGCATATCTTGCTCCTGCGATTTCCGGCACTGTTATAAGCGGTTGCGTTTTCCCAAAAACCCATCCGCATCTTTTTCAGGGAGCTATTTTTGAAAACAGCACAATTCTCAAAGGCAGGATGATTTTTTGCTATGTGCTTTTTATGCATATGGGAGACTCTAAAGTGGTTGCAAGGCGCGCTCCGCAGATGATCAGTAATCTTGCCGGGACTGGCGCTGAGGAAATCGTATTTTTTCACGATGACTGCTTTGCACTGGTTCACAACATAGCTCCCAGGCTTGGAATCAAAGTTCCGTTTAGGGCAAAACATATTGTGGAGCATATTCGGGACTGGCTTAAAGCAAATCCAAACCTGAGCAAGCCTCTGGGGATTAGAATCGCTTATCAAAGGCCCTGTGCGAGCAGATATTCGCCAGAAAAGGAAAAAGCAGTTGACGAAATTTTTGATATGCTTGGTGTTGAAAGAGTTTCTCGCAAATACGACCGAAAACAGTCGCTCTGTTGCGGAGGGGCTTTTATGGCAAGCGGAAGAAGCCCGGAAGAGCTTCAGGAAAAAAATCTGAAAGACGCTCTTTGTGCTGGCACAGATGAGATGGTCTGTCTCTGCCCGATTTGCGTGGATATGCTCAAGCCAAAAGCGCAGGCTTTGAATATAAAGCTGACCCATATTATTGAACTAGTTAATCGCGCGCTTGATATTTAGCTGGATTTAGAAAATTGGCTTAATTTATTCTTGAATTGCGGGTTTTATTGGTTAAAATCAGATAAACTACAGAAACTTTACCAGCATAAGAAGTAGCCTCGGTATTCTCCTAAAGAAGTTTTCAGGAAGTAAAAAAATCTAAATCTGGAGGTGTGTAGTATGAGTGAAAGTTCTAGTAAGGGATGGTTGGTGACTTTTGCAGGCACAGGGATTAACTTAGCGCTTGGCGTGCTTTACTCCTGGAGTGTTATCTCAAAGAAAATTCCGGATAGCTGGGGCTGGAGCGAGGCAAATAGGGCTTTGCCTTACACGATTGCCTGTTTGATCTTTGCGTTCACAATGGTTCCAGCCGGGAAATTGCAGGACAGGTTTGGTCCAAGGCTTGTAGCCAGTCTGGGCGGTGTTCTCACGGGTTTAGGCTTGATCCTTGCCAGTCGGTTTCAGGATGTTGCTATGTATGTTCTTGGATTTGGAGTGCTTGCTGGAGCTGGAATCGGCTTTGGATATGCCTCAGCAACTCCGCCTGCGGTTAAATGGTTTCCTCCAGAGAAAACCGGGATGATTGCTGGAATAGTTGTTGCTGGCTTTGGACTGGCATCTGTGTATATTGCTCCATTATGCAATTACCTCATCGGGATTAAAGATATTCCAACAACATTATTGATCCTTGGAGTGGCGTTTTTGATCGCAGTGGTTCTCTTGTCCCAGTTATTGCTCAATCCGCCCTCAAAAGCTCCAGCTTCTGGCTCCGGGGCAAAGGCTTCACTTGGCGCTGGTGATTTCACTGGAATGGAAGTTCTTAAAACCCCGATGTTTTATTTACTCTGGCTGATGTATGCGTTTAATGCGGGCGCGGGCTTGATGGTAATTGGCAAGCTGGCAAAAGTGGTTGATGTTCAGGCTGGATTTAAGGCAGGATTCATTCTGGTTGCGCTTTTAGCTATTGGGAACGCTGGAGGAAGGGTTCTTGCTGGAACTGCGTCTGATAAGCTTGGCAGAATCCGTGTTCTCCAGGCATTTACCGCATTTCAGGCTTTACTTATGTTCCTCACTCCGTTCATTAAAAATCCCATCCTGTTAATCCTTTTCTCGGTTTGTATCGGAATGAACTATGGCTCTAATCTTGCTCTGTTCCCTTCTATCACAAAGGATTTCTATGGCTTAAAGAACTTCGGAATAAATTATGGCTTGATTTTCACAGCCTGGGGAGTTGGGTCTTTGATGGCGCTGGTCGCCGGGTTCATTTATGACAGGTATCAGACTTTTAATTACGCCTTTTTCCTTGCTGGAATCCTTCTTATAATTACCATCTTGCTTTCGTTTGCAGTGAAAAAGCCTGAAAAGAAAAGCGCAACAGCTTGACCTGATAAATAAAAATTAAAAGGGCGGTTCTAATTTTAGAACCGCCCTTTCTCCTTTAAGGCTTATTAAACTCTTTCCCAGATGGTTGCGGCTCCCTGTCCAAAGCCCACGCAAAGAGTGGCTAATCCGTATTTCGCGTCCTTCCTGTCCGTCTTCATTATGCTGTTTAAGGTAACAGTGATTCTTGCGCCAGAGCATCCGAGCGGATGTCCGATTGCGATTGCTCCTCCCCAGATATTGGCTTTTTCCCAGGGGAAACCCAGCTCTTTCAGACAAACAATAGACTGGCTTGCAAACGCCTCATTGATCTCAACCACATCAATATCATTGGCAGTCAAGCCAGCCATTTTCATTGCCTTCTGGCTCGCTGGAATAGGACCAATACCCATCATAGTTGGGTCAACCCCTGCAATAGCGCCAGCTTTGTATCTCAGATGATAGGACAGCCCGAGTTTATCCGCCTTACTGCGCTCCATCACCAGAAGCAAAGCCGCGCCCTGATTCAATGGCGAGGAATTTCCTGCGGTCACGCCTCTGCTTTTGTCTGGAGGCAGGAACGCTGGTTTTAATTGCGCCATCGTCTCCAGCGTGGTGTCTGCTCTAGGTCCCTGGTCCTTGTCAATGACCTTTTTACTGCCATCTTCATAAGTGACCTCAATCGGGATAACCTCGTTCTTGAATTTTCCCTCTGACCAAGCCTTGCACGCCTTCATATGGCTTAGATACGCAAATTTATCCATCTCTTCCCGGGTCAGATTCCATTTTGCCGCTACCTTTTCCGCAGTCATTCCCATTGGAAGCTCAAACGGATTATAGTGCTTACCTATCTGAGGCCAGAATTCTATGTTCGCGCCCATCGGTATATGAAGCATATCCTCTACTCCGCCTACCAGATAGATGTCTCCCATTCCAGCTATGATCGCATTACAAACACTGTGAATAGCGGCCATTGCGCTCGCGCATTGCATCTCAACCGCAACTGCGGGAATCTCGTTAGGAAGACCACATCCCAGCCAGGTAAGCCTTGCAATCCCGTGCTGGCTCATAGTCTGGTTAGCGCATCCAACATAAAACCCGTCAATATCCGTCGGCTTGACCTTGGGGTTGCGCTCAAAAATCGCATTCAACAATGCCGCAAGCATATCCGGTGATTTAATGGTCCGAAACCATCCCTTTTCCTTGTGTGCCCTAGCGATGGGGGTGCGAATACCATCAACAATTACAACCTCTCTCATTTTTTTCCTCCTTCTATGGAATTTTTTAAACCCTAACTCAAGTAAATTGTTTTATAGCCGATTCCCGCGAAAAATTCAAGAATTTTCAAAGGCTTTTTTCGCTTATTGCGCAAGCATCTTCCTCTGCGGACACTCTTTTCCGCACACCTTTTCGCGCGAGAGACTTTAGTTGCGACACCTGTCTACAACTTTAGCAACTCCCGCGCAATAATCAACCTCCTCACCTCGCTCGTGCCTGCCCCAATAGTGTAGAGCTTAGCGTCTCTTAAAATACGATTTACAGGATAGTCCAGTGTGTAGCCGTATCCTCCGAAAATCTGGATCGCATCCAAGCCTGCTTGCTCAGAAAGCTCGCCGGCTAAAAGCGCCGCGGCCGCGGCTAAGCGATTGATCTCAGTTCCTCTGCCTCCCCGCTCGGATTTGCTAGCGACCACCGCGGCTTTGTAAACAAGAAGCCTGGCGGCCTCTAACTGCGCATACAAATCCGCGATCTTGCCCTGGATGAACTGGAAACTGCCGATTGGCTTTCCGAACTGCTCCCGCTCCCGCGCATATTGCACCGAATAATCAAGTGCGGATTGGGCACAGCCAATCGCTCCTGCGGCAATCACTGTGCGCTCAACATCCAGTCCATCCATCATCACGGAAATCCCCTTGTTCTCCCCGAATAAGACATTTTCCTCAGGAACCTCGCAGTCTTCCAGGATCAACTCGCCTGTTGGAGACCCACGATGTCCCATCTTCTCTATGCGTTTTCCAGTGGAAAATCCCTTAAAGCCTTTTTCAATAATGAACGCTGTGATCCCCTTGGGCCCTTTTTCCTTGTCGGTCTTGGCGTAAAGAAGAATCACATCCGCAATGGGTCCATTTGTTATAAATGTTTTAGTTCCGTTGAGGATATATCTGTCTCCTTTTTTCCTTGCGCTGGTCTTGATGCTAACCGCATCCGAACCTGAACCCGGTTCAGTTATAGCGAGCGCGCCAATAGTCTTTCCTGAACATAAATCCGGAAGATACTTCTTCCGCTGGGCTTGGTTAGCGTGCATAAACAAATTGTGAGTGCAAAGAATGGAATGAGCCATCCAGGACAGGCTCACTGCTGGACAAACTTTAGACAACTCCTCCATCACGAGCACTGCGGACAGGACATCTGCGCCCGCGCCTCCGAACTCCTCTGGAATGGTAATTCCCATTAAACCAAGCTCTGAAAGCCCGCGCCAGATTTGGTTTGGAAAAATATCCTTGCGGTCTATCTCATCTACTGCTGGCTTCAACTGGTTGTCGCAGAACTTCTGTAATGACTCCCTTAAAATCCTCTGCGACTCGGTAAACTCAAAATCCATTACTACCTCCCCTTACAGATTTGGATTTAATTTATAGCATATCTGACTAATTTGCGCAAAGAGAGGTTGAGAGAATAGTTTAAAATTGGCAATTCGGGATAAAAACCAAGCTGAGGTTTTTATCCCGAATTCCGCATTTATCAATTTCAGAGCGCTTCTTCAAACAGCCAGGTTGAGAGATACCGCTCTCCAGTGTCAGGAAGAACTACCACGATCATCTTGCCCTTATTTTCAGGTCTGCTTGCAATTTGAATTCCAGCCCACGCCGCGGCTCCTGATGAAATCCCTACCAGCAATCCCTCTTCTTTTGCAAGCCTTCTCGCAGTTGCTCCTGCATCTTCATTTTTGACCTTGACAATCTCGTCAATGATCTTTGTATTCAGAACTTCTGGAACAAACCCAGCGCCAATGCCCTGGATCTTGTGAGGTCCCGGGGAGCCTCCAGAGAGCACTGGAGAATCATAAGGCTCTACTGCAACAATTTTGAAGCTGGGTTTGAGAGGTTTGATAACCTCGCCTACGCCAGTAATGGTTCCTCCAGTGCCAACTCCACCCACCAGAATGTCAATTTTCCCATCAGTGTCTTCCCACAACTCAACCGCAGTGGTCTTGCGATGAATCTCAGGATTAGCAGGATTCTTAAACTGCTGTGGCATAAAATAGTCAGGATGCTCTCTCACAAGCTCCTCTGCCTTTCTAACCGCGCCTTTCATTCCCTCAGGACCCGGGGTCAAAACCAGCTCTGCGCCAAAAACCTTCAATAGCTTCCGGCGCTCTATGCTCATTGTCTCAGGCATAGTCAGGATCAGCTTGTACCCCTTCACCGCGGCGACAAAAGCAAGAGCGATTCCCGTGTTTCCGCTCGTGGGTTCAACAATAGTCATTCCTGGCTTTAGCTTGCCTTGATTCTCAGCAGAGGCTATCATTGCCAATCCTATCCGGTCTTTGACGCTTGACACTGGATTAAACATCTCCAGCTTTGCTACCAGTTCCCCTGGCAAACCAGCACCCAGCTTTTTCAACCTGACCATCGGTGTATTCCCGATCAACTCGGTCACATCCTCCGCAATCTTTGGTCTCAATTTTCTTTTCAGATTCATTTTCATCCTCCTTGTATATTGGTTTTCTTCATAAATAATACATCCCTGCCATCTCCTCATTCTTCTTCCTCTGACGCTCAACAAGCTCTGATAATCTTGCCTTGCGTAAATAGTCCCAAACTATCTCGCTCATTTGAGTCCAGAATTCAAAAGCCACGCAATTATCAGACCTGTTGCAACTCCCAGGCTCACTCACGCAATCCACAAAAATTGGAGGTCCTTCCAGAGCCAGCGCAATGTCCTCAACAGTGATCCGGTTCAATGGCTTTGCCAGAACATAACCGCCCCTTGCTCCACGCAGGCTCCGAATCAGACCCGCACTTTTCAGGCTGACCAGGAGATTGTCAAGGTATTTTTTGGAAATCTCCTGACGCTTGGCAATATCCTTTGCGAGCACAGGACCGTTTTGCGAATTTATCCCAATATCTATCATTGCCCTGAGCCCGTATCTGAGTTTAGTGGAAACTTTCATTCTAATACCTCCTTTCATCCGTTCTTTGCCTACTTTTCATAAACATTTGATTTATATTACTTTTTATCAATTTTTCAAATTTTATTTTAATATATTCCATAATTTCTATAGACATAATAGCACATAAAACCTGTTTTGTCAAGTGGGTATTGAATTTTTTTCTTGCCAAAGCGAAAATGTCATCCCCCGGGGTAAAATTAGCTTATTTTATTCACGGGGGATGAAGAAAGAAGGCGCCTTGGGCAATGATTCATAAAAACACCGCTCCCAAACCCCTGGAACGCAATTCCGCCTCCAGCCAATGACACGATCATTGAGTTCGCGATGACAGAATACCCTTGCTACAAATTCTAACATCTTTCCGAGATACTCTATTGAATTATGACACAAGTCTCGGGACGGACTGGGCGATGACATTTTCCTTTTGGTTTTACTATGACATTTTCGCTCTGGCAGGACACTTTTGCGACCTGGCTATTGACAAAAGCTGAATTGCAAATAAACTCTTTAAGATAAATCCGGGCTTCGGATAGCCGGTAGCCTGCAGATTTAGGAGGAAAGAATGGCAAAGAAGGATGCATATCGGGTGCTTGTAGTAGGCGCTGGTATGATTGGACAGGAGATGGTTAAGGTTTTAAGGCAGAGGAAATTCCCTATGTCTGAGTTGAAGATTCTTGCTCGCTCCAACCGGAAACAGGTCATAGCCGGAGAGGAATATGATGTAAAAGAGACCAAGCCAGAGGAATTTGATGGATTTGACCTGGCGTTTTTCGCTGGAACAGAGGGCGAGAAGGGCGCATGCGTGACCTTTGGTCCAAAAGCGGTAAAAAAGGGAGTGGTCTGCATAGATAATGGCGCGGACTTCAGGATGAAGCGCAAAGTTCCTCTAGTGGTTCCAGAGGTTAATCCAGATGCGCTCAAGACCCATCAAGGTATAATCGCAAACCCGAACTGCTCAACAGTTCAGATGGTAATGGCTATATATCCTATTCATAAGCTATCCCGCATAAAGCGTGTCTGGGTCGCGACTTATCAAGCTGTCAGCGGAACAGGAACCTCTGCATACAAGGAGCTCCAGGCTCAGGTGCGCGCCTGGGCAGAGGGCAAACCCCTGGACGGACTGATCAAGGAATACCCTGTCCAGATTGCATTCAACCTCTTCCCTAAAATCGGAGACCTGGAGCAACCGCCTGAGAAATTCCCGGGATATTATAAGGAAGAGATAAAGATGATTCAGGAGACCCAGAAGATTATGGGAGACAGGAGAATCAAGGTGACTGCAACCTGCGTGCGTGTGCCTGTGCTTAATGGTCATTCAGAGGCGATCACTGTTGAGACTGAAGCGCCTGTATCGGTTGAGCAGGCAAGAGAGGCGCTAAGGAATATGCCAGGAGTGGTCTTAATGGACGAGCCGGAAAAAGGAATCTGGCCACATCCGCTCATTGCATCTGGCAATGACGCAACCTATGTTGGAAGAGTGCGCAAGGATAGCGCTGTAAAGAACGGATTGAGCCTGTTCTGCGTTGCTGATAATATAAGGAAAGGCGGAGCTTTGAACGCAGTCCAGATTGCGGAGAAGATGATGGAGATGAATTTAATTTAACATTTGGAGGAAAACACAAATGAAGAAGAGAACAGCTAAGAAAATTTTTAGCCAGGTTGGAGAAAAGGAAGTCACCCGCGCCATCGTCACAGAGTTTAGCAGACAATTCGCCGAGTATGTGGAGAGCGATGTAATCATTGTTGGCGCAGGTCCTGCGGGCTTAATGGCTGGAAGAGAAATTGCTGGTAAGGGCAAAAAGGTTCTGCTCATAGAGCGCAACAATTACCTTGGCGGAGGATTCTGGCTCGGAGGATACCTTATGAACAAGGTCACATTCAGAGAGCCTGCGCAGAAATATCTGGATGAACTCGGAGTGCCTTACTTTGAAATAACCCCAGGTCTATTTGTCGCAGACGGACCTCACGCAACCTCCAAACTGATAGCCTCTGCCTGCGACGCTGGTGTAAAATTCGCAAATATGACATCATTTGACGATGTGGTTCTGCGCGGACAGGGAAGAGTCGCTGGCGTGGTGGTCAACTGGACAGCTGTGGGCTCCCTCCCGCGCCAGATAACCTGTGTTGACCCTGTTGCCTTAGAGGCTAAGCTCGTGATTGATGCATCAGGACACGAGGCGGTTGTTGCGAGCAAGCTCGCAGAAAGAGGCACTCTCAAAGTCCCTGGATGCGGTGGTATGTGGATTGAGCAAAGCGAAGACCTGGTCGTGGAATACACTGGCGAGGTTCATCCCGGATTGCTCCTTACTGGAATGGCTGTCTCTAGCGTATATGCACTTCCAAGAATGGGTCCCACTTTTGGCGCTATGTTGCTTTCCGGAAAAAAAGCAGGCGAAATCGCTCTCAATATCCTCAAAAAATAGCCCAACAGCATAATCGCCTTAAAAAATTCCCAAACCATTTGTTTTGACCAGAGCGAGTAAGGCAGGACACTATACCCCTTCAAAACTTTGCTGAAAAAATGTCAAAGTTTGCCCACCAGCAGTTTAATTTGTCCGCTCACAACTATTCCAGCTTCTCCGAACTCTCTGAAAGACTGGAATAATAATTAATCAAAAATTCCATAAACTCTCTTTCCACTTTTTCATCTTTAAATTCATAATATGTGCTTGCTGACTTTGAACCTAACTTCTCTCCCAAAATAGATCCACCAATGAAACAAACTAGAGTTCCCACACCAGGAGCAAAAAGAGTGCAAGCTTCGGCCGCCGCAGCACCTATAGCACATCCAGACACAAACGAAATGTTATCTTTTGTAAATTCGCGAGGCGACGAGTATCCCTTATAATATTCATAAAATGAATATGCTACAGGCCCGACAATAAATATCGCTCCTGCCACCCTTCCCACCCAACGAGATCGAGATGCTGTTATAAATTTGGGTCTTTTATTTAAATTTTTTAATTCTCTCATTCCCCGCTCCGTATATTCTTGTGATTCACGAGCTGTTCTGGTGCCCTTTAAAGGCTTATAAATAGCGTCTTTGTATAAGGGATCACGATAAATGCTTCTATATTTAGTTAATATACCTTTTTTAACCAAATTTTCTAAAGTCTCTTTAGGCATCCAAACTTCTTTACGAAATTTTTTACCTGATTCAATATCCAAATTCTTCCATTTTTCTCTTATTTTTTTAACGATTTTCGCTCCACTCCTAGGCGCTACAGTCTTAATCTGAACACACTTTCCTCCTCTCCCAATTCGCCCTATACAAATATCAAATTTTTCTGATCGGATACTTTTAGTTAGCTTTGCGTTTTTATTCATATATATTTGTTTCACCTCTTCCACATTTCCTTTGAATTGGGGACCATTTTTTAAATCAAAATCTTTGACCTTTTCTGAAAGTGGCTTTTCAGGACTTTGACGCATAAGAGCTTGAGCATTTGCTATTACTCTGGTTATTTCATTTGGCGTTTTGCAATATGAATGGAGTCTACATAGATTATTTGTTAGTTTTTTTATTTCCGTCTTAGGCACAGGGTTTCTATACCGTAACATGTCCTTTCCTGCCTGAGCCATTTTTATAGTATCTTCTATTAATTCTAAAGCTGATTTTTTTTGCGATAACATTACTAGGTTTCCGGCTTGTTGTTCCCAAGTTAAAAAACCATATCGTTGATAGCGATTAATAAAATAATCCTGCAATTGCGCTTGTGCAGAAACTGATGCCGGAATTATTAGAAAGCATATTATAATAGCAATAACATTATGTAATTTTTTTGATTCCAGTTTCATTTCTCATCTCCTATAAAATCTTTTGGTGTCATCTTCTTGGTCTTAATGCTTTCTTCATAAAATTTTAGCAATATCTTTGAATCATCTGCAATTTTCTCTATACCTATCTGATAAACCCTGCTATACCGATCTAGGACAACTTGATCAAGAAATCGGGTATCAATAGGTGATAAATATTCTAACATTTTGTCACAAACGAATTTCTCATCTTCTCTTATTTTATCTAATACAGATTTATTAATTTCTTTATCAAAGGCTTTTATTTGTTTGAGTGCCCATTCTTGGTATTTCCAATATGCTTTTTCATCGTTTTGACTTTCAGTTATTCTCTGACTTTCAATATTTTCGTGTAGATAAGATATTTCATTTTTAATATCCTCTTGCTCTTCTGTACTTAGCTCATTTTCATAATTAAAAAACAGGTTAGCGGCTCTATCATAGAGAATTTGTAGCCCATAAAGTTTAAGGTAATCTATATCTAAATCCGATAACCGTTTATGTAATTCTTTTATATTCACGATTTCTTCGCTCATGGTTTCCTTTTCATTCTTTTCGGCTTCCTGTTTTTCCATGCATTTAATCTCATCATATAACTTTCCAATCTCCTCTTTTAAGCTCAGTAGTTCCTCATTGCTTGCCATATCGGCTTCATAAATATAACTAAAGTAAAATTCAAGCGCATAATTGTAAATATTTTGAAGAGCTCGAAGTTTTAAGTATTCCGGATTCAATTTTACCGCGTTTTCATGATACTCTTTTACCTTTTCCAACTCTTGGGAGATAATCGCTTTTTGTAGATTTGCAATCATTTCAGGCGTATTTTCACAGTTTAATGTTTCTATCCATTGAAGCGTATCTTGGCAATTTTTAGTTTTTGATATACATTCCTGGACTTGTATCTCTGCCTGTTTACACTGAAATTTATTCAACTTATCAGTCAATGAACTTATCTTTTTTTCTCCTTCTCTGATAACCACCTCATATATATTTACATCATCTAAACGTTCTAATAACCGCAACTCAAGATCATCTTTAAGTTTTTCCAAGTCCTGTTCTTCAGCAATATCGGCTTCTCTTATCATTCCAATCATCTCAAGCGCCCAAAGCATTCTATTTATTTTCGGAAAGTATTCATCTTCTGCGTAGGTTGGGATTTCTCTTTTTAAATTTTCAAGCTCTGTTATTTTTTGTTCAGCGTCACTTTTAGTTTTTGGCCAGGAATCTTTATCCGATATTATTTTATCTAAATTATTCAGATTTTTTTCTATATCTTCGCCAAGTTTTATCGGGATATACTCACCCAAGGCGTCGTGAATAAGAGAATTTTGACCAACAACAGCAGTTTTCAGATCAGTAAGAGCTTTTGCCGCCTCTGCGATTCCGGCCTTATCTAGGCTTGATAGCTTATTCGTCAAATAGTTCAATTTTTGAATTTCTTTTTCTAATTTTCGGTTTTCACTCAAAAAGAAGAATAAAAGAGTTGCTCCAACCGCGATGATGGCGCTAATATTGATTGCCGAATGAACCCATTGTTTCATTCTTTTCCTCCTTTTTTCGGGAAGATATTTTCCCCTCTTGTAATCTCATTGTATCGCACCCGATTTTTTGGACACTATTTAAGCGCATTTTGTCCACTTTTCCCCTTTGCCAAAAGTTAAGCGCATTTTGCTAATCCTGTCAAGCATATTTTCTTGCCTCATTAAATTTGCTTCTTGGAATAAAAAACGCGAGGTTTTTATCCCTCGCCCACCTTGTGCGGAGTCCAGACCCGGTCAAGCTCCGTAACCTCCTGTCCGGACAGTATCAATATCTTGACCACCTGATCAAATATCCAGCGCCGATTGAGCGCGTCTTCTGCAGGAGTGCGTGGATTCAAAAATTTTTCTCTTTTATCTAAAACCCATTTTTTCAGGTATCCAAAGCTCCAGGGATTTAGCTTAACCACTTCTTCCATTTCAGCCAGGAGAGATTCTATTGGAAGCTTCATCAGATCGTTATATAGCTCCGGAGCGTTGATGTGACATCTTCCCATCTCGTCTTCGTAGCTTTCGCAAAACACATTGCCAGCTTGTTCACAGGACTCGGGTTTAGCCGTATCATCCACCACTCTGCGAGGCTTCCGAACCCGGTCAATGTTATCAATCTCAAACTCCAAAAGCGCAAGCACCTTGACCAGCTGGGTAAATATCCAGCGCCGATTACTCATATCTTCGCTAAAAGTCTTTGGATTCAAAAAGCTATGCCTCTCCCCATAAATCCGCTCCTTGATATAATCAAGGTTCATTGGAACCATTGCGCTCAGTTTCTCTAGCATATCTAAAGAATCCTCAATAGCCCCCTCCATAGTCTCTTTATACAATTCCTCCGCATCAGCGCGCAGTTCGTGCACTACATTGCCTTGAAGGAACCTCTTTAAGGTATCTCCCATCTCTCTCCTCCTATCTGCCGGACAATGGTTAAAAGCATCTGCCAGCCCGTCCGCTTACCCTTAAACCTTACATCCCCTAATCTCACCTTTGTCTTTAAGATGCAGTCGGCATTCAGCCTGATTCAAAATTTTAATGTCAAAAGCGGTCACAAGGGTCGCAGACCCTTGACAAGGGACAGAGTCCCTTGACCCAAGGGACTTAGTCCCTTAACCCTCTATTTAAAAGGACACTAGTGTCTCCCTTAACCCGATTCCTTTTTCATCAGGCTTTTCAGGAAAACTGAAAAATTTGTTCAGTAATAACGAACAATGTAACCAAAAATCTCTGTCTCAATAACCCTTTGAATTTTTAGAGGAAATAATTTTTTTGAAAAAAGTGTTCGCTAAATATGAACAGATGCAATTTTGCAACTCAAGCAAAAAATCCTGGATTTCTAAATAATATCAGCAAGTTATAGTTGGCACTGGCATAAGTCCCTGCTGGGACAAAATGCTATATATGGGAGGGGTTGTGATGCTTTTTAAGAGTGTTCGGTTTAGCTGAACAGAAAGTTTGTTTGATGGTTTGGCTTAAAGAACCGGTCAAGGAGACTAAAGTCTCCTGCACAAGGCAGGTTTTCACCTGCACATGATCTGCAAGAATGCTAAAAATCAGACATAAGTTTTTTGCCTTTGATCATAAGAAATGGTCAAGGGCTACGCCCTTGCTCGCTTTTGACTTAAGTCAGAAGCGACTCATTGGGTTTGCGTTATTGGGACCTCTGCGCAAGAAGCTCACAGATACAACGATGCACGCTAGAGCCAAGGTGCACAATGGGGCGCATACGCGGGTGCGCCCGTACGGGCAGAGCTAGGTTAAGTTAAAAGTAAAGATCTGACCCCAATTCAATGTGCTAAAGCCTCAAGGACCATTAGATTCAGGAGCGGTTCACAGCAAAACATCTTGCGGTTCGGGCGCAAGCTTGATGGAGGTCAACGCTTCCGGTCTTGGGCTTCAACAGTGGAGTAAGCGGAACAGCAGAA
>Ga0315298_1000241_pt1 | contig 111308 bp, 96 predicted proteins | sample WHS_1_MG_FD_203077 | JGI IMG/M metagenome (GOLD analysis project Ga0315298, IMG submission 203077) | Extremophilic microbial mat communities from Washburn Hot Springs, YNP, Wyoming, USA - WHS_1_MG | ecosystem: Environmental > Aquatic > Thermal springs > Hot (42-90C) | place: USA: Wyoming...
TCAAGTCGGATAATCGTCCGACTCTGAAATTACCCGCTAACTTTTTGTATAAAGAGGCTTTTGAATTCGCCTTACGGAAAATTGACGAATTGACACTTTAATGATACATTTTCACGCAGGATTCAGGATATAAAATCCAGACTCGGCTCTGAAAGGCAGTATTCAGGCATAAAACTCGGATAAGTTCCGCCCACAATGGTCAGGATGCTCGGGTCAATTTTTTTTATCTCCTGGCACACCTTGCGGATCACTGGAAAAACCGAGCTGAAGATGCAGGTGAGCCCAACAATGTCCGGCTTAGCTCGCTCAATCCGAGCGCGAATCTCTGAAAGAGGCGCGCCATACCAGCTAAAGCGGTTTTCCATCTCTTCCTCATAATCGCTTTCCGCAGGAGCATCCATAATCTCAACCCTTGTCTCGTTCCGGATCATTGCCGCGATATAAGAAACCCCCAAAGGAGGGATCACAACCTTCATTGTTTCAGCAGGGAGCCTCACTGGCGGAAACAGCAAAAAAACCTTTTCTATTTTTCTTTGAGCAAACATTCTTTTTTATCTATTATACGAATCACCTCATTTTTGCCAATTCTATTTCTGAAAAAAATTTTACAGCATAAGCCAATTTGCTATAATAAAAAACCCAAATGAAAAAAAATCTGGATAAATTTCTCCAAACCACTCTGGTTTTGAGCCTGGCGCTTTCGTGTTTGACGCTTGGATTGCATCTGATTGATGACTATGATTTTCTCTGGCATCTCAAGACCGGGGAGATGATTGTTAAACAGGGACCTCCCCTGGTTGATTTTTATTCCTTTCGCGCTGAAGGAAGAGAATGGATAGACGCTCAATGGCTATTTCAGGTTATCATTTATCTTGTTTACCGGTTTTCTGGTTTTGCGGGAGAAAGTTTTTTACTGGCAGTTTTGGTCTGCGCCATATTTTTGCTCCTGCTCAAGCTATGCTGGCTCAAAGAATTTTATCCGCTCAGCATTTTTCTGTGCTTGATCGCGGTCTGGAGCGTAAGTTTTCGGTTCAATCTTAGGCCCGAGCTGTTCACTTATCTTTTGATGATGGCATATCTCCTGATACTGGAGCGCAATCGCAAGCAATTCACCCTCGCCATTTATCTCCTTCCTTTTCTCCAACTGCTCTGGGCAAATCTGGAGGGGCTTTGGCCCATTGGCTTGGTCCTGATTGGAGCTTATGGAATTGAGGAATTTCTTTTCAATTATCTTTCGCGTTATAAACAACTGAGCAAGTGGCTTGAGCCAGGCTCTTGGCAGAAATTCGGGAAAATTTTATTTGTTTTTTTTCTTTGCACCTTAATGTCTATGGTCACACCATACCTGTGGCGCGGATTTATATTCCCTTTTCATCTCCTAATTGAAGTCACGCATCCATCCAATCTGGTCAAAAGCATTATTCTGGACAATAAACCGGTTTTTCCAATGTGGTTTAAGTTCCCCTTTCTGGCGGTTCCATTGCTGGTTTTGCTCATAGTTTCAGGCGCCAGTTTTTTTCTCAACCGAAAGCCCCGTCCAGCATTTATTATGCTCTGGCTAGCCTTTCTTTTTATATCCCTTAGCGCCCGGAGAAATGTGCCTTATATCTGTTTCCTTGCGGTCTTCATTTCCTGCTTCAACTTCCAGAACAGTTTGGCGTCCAGATTTTCATCTTCAGATTCTCCTGACAAAAGCGTGCTGAAATTTCTGCCCGCAATTTTTAGTTTTGTTCTGCTCATCTTTTTCATCGCAAGCGTGCTGACTGGCAAATTTTATGTATGGGATAAAACCGCTCGGAAATTCGGGACTGGTTTTTATTTTGAGAAGTATCCAAAGGATGCGGTGGAATTTTTGAAAAAAATTGGCTGGAAAGACAGGCTGTATAATCAGCTGGCAATGGGCGGATTTTTGATCTGGGAGGGATATCCGGAATGGAGAATTTATATTGACGGAAGGCTTGAAGTCTATGGAGATGAGCTTCTTAAGTTGTCTCTGGACTCAATGGCAGATTATGATCTGTTCAAGGAAGATGAACAAAAATACGGATTTACAGCAGTGCTGGTCTGGAAGGGAGAGCGGAGGGTCATTCCGTTAACGGAAAACCTTCTTGCTGATCCGACATGGGCGCTGGTTTTTAGCGATCCTATATCAATGGTTTTTCTCAAAGACACACCGGCTCAGCATCAGTTAGTGGAACAATACCGTCTGAACCGGGTTAGGTCTATACCTTAAACTTAACTAAGAAAATGAAGCGCTCTAAAAGAAAATGTTTAACAAAAAGCTTGCTCCGAAAAGCTGTCTGGTTTATTTTGATTGTCTTTGGGATTTTTATTGCCTTTGAGATAATCACCTGGCCATCGGTAAAAAGCCTGAGAAAGAATAATCCCAAAACTACTGCGTTTATTGAGCGATATAAAAAGCAACAGAAAAAAGCTGGCAAAAAGGCTTACATCTACTGGAAATGGGTTCCTTATTCAAGAATTTCTCCGAACCTGAAAATTGCGGTGCTGGTTTCAGAGGACATCAATTTTTTCTCGCATCATGGTTTTGACACCTATGAGATAAAGAATGCGATTACGGAGTCTGTTGAAAAGGACAAGCCTCTTAGAGGAGCTTCAACTATTACGCAACAGGTTGCAAAAAATCTATGGCTATCTCCATCTCGGAATCCATTGAGGAAATTAAAAGAAGCGATTTTAACAATTGAGCTTGAGTATTTTTTGTCCAAGAAGCGTATTCTGGAGATTTATTTGAATGTCGCGGAATTCGGACACGGGATTTATGGAGCAGAAGCGGCATCCAGATACTATTTTAAAAAATCCGCGAGCGAACTTACCGATACAGAATCCGCGTTATTAGCCGCGTCTCTTCCAATGCCAAGATACTGGCATCCGGGGAGTAAGAGCAGGTATTATCAGAAAAGGGTTGAGGTCATAATTGCAAGAATGAACAAGGCGCAATTTTTGAAGAGGCTAATCTAGCTTGTCATTGGCGCGGAATTATGAAAGAATCTGTGCAAGAAACTAGGAGGTGAACAGGTGAGCGTATCCGGTCTGGATTGGGGAATTGTTGGGTTGTATTTTCTGGCATCCTTACTAATCGGGCTTTACTACACAAGACGCGCGAGTAAGAGCACAGACGAGTTCTTTGGCGCAGGTAGAAATCTGACCTGGTGGCTGGCAGGAACATCAATGGTCGCAACCACATTCTCGTCTGATACTCCACTTGCAGTCACGGAAATGGTATATAATCACGGCGTTGCTGGGAACTGGCTCTGGTGGAACTTTGTGTTTTCAGGCATGCTAACAGTGTTTTTCTACGCAAGGCTCTGGAGAAGAGTTGGAGTGCTTACAGACATAGAGTTCACGGAGCTTCGCTACGGAGGCAAGCCTGCGGCATTTCTGCGAGGGTTCCGCGCGCTCTATCTAGGTGTTCTCATCAACTCCGTTATTATGGGCTGGGTAAATTCCGCAATGGCGACTATCATCAATGTCACACTCGGTATTGACCGCTGGAAGGCAATCGCGGTCTGTCTCATCATCACTGTTATCTATTCAAGTTTATCCGGTCTCTGGGGTGTAGTGGTCACGGACTTTTTCCAGTTTATTATGGCAATGACCGGGTCCATTATACTCGCTATTTTTGGCATTAAAGCCGTGGGCGGGATGTCTGGAATGAAAGAGCGCCTGATTGAGCACGCTGGCTCTCCGGAAAAGGTTGACCAGTTCCTATCCGTGCTCCCTCCGGTTGGAAAAGTTAGCTGGCTTCCACCAATGCTCTTTTTTACATACATTGCTGTCCAGTGGTGGGCGTCCTGGTATCCGGGAGCAGAGCCTGGCGGTGGCGGTTATGTTGCGCAAAGGATGTTCAGCGCAAAGGATGAGAAGCACTCCCTTCTGGCAACCCTCTGGTTTAATATAGCTCACTATTGTCTCCGTCCCTGGCCATGGATTCTAACCGCTATTTGCGCGGTGATACTTTTTCCACACATCAAAAGCCCGCGAGAGGGTTATATCCTTATGATGCTGAATTACCTTCCCCCTGGTTTTCTTGGCTTGATGCTTGCGGCAATGGCGGCCGCTTATATGTCAACAATTGCAACACATATCAACTGGGGAACATCTTATGTTGTTCGGGATTTTTATCAGAGATTTCTTAAACCCGGTGCAAGTGAAAAGCATTATGTTATGGTCTCACGCGGTCTTTCCTTTATAGTGATGATCTTTGGAGGAATCATCGGATACCTTATGGCATCACAGGTTGGAGGCTGGGAATTGCTTTTAACTATCGGCGCTGGAACTGGATTGGTGCTTATCCTGCGCTGGTTCTGGTGGAGGGTGAACGCCTGGTCTGAAATCTCCGCAATGAGCGCGGCTTTGATCGTGTCTCTCGCGATAAAATTGCTCGCCAAGTTTAATTTCATTACTTTCCCGCCTGGTCTGGAATTCGCCTATGAACTCATAATCACTGTCATAATCACCACTGCGGTCTGGCTCATTGTGACCTATATTACAAAGCCAGAAACAATGGACACGCTTGAAAAATTCTTCCGCAAAGCAAGACCAGCGGGTCCGGGATGGAAACCAGTGATGGAAAAACTCGGAGACTCGGTTAAGGTCACGGACAACCTGCTCTGGTCATTTCTGGACTGGCTTGCTGGCTGTTCTCTTATCTACGCGTTCCTGTTCGGAATCGGAAAACTCTTAATGGGTCAACTCATCCCCGCGATCCTGCTCATCGGTCTGGGCATGCTCGCCGGAGCCTTTATCTACTGGGACTTGAACAGAAGGGGATGGAAAAGCGTTTCCGAGTAGGGGCGTATTGCATACGAACTTTAGCTCCGAGTTCCGAGTTCCGAATTAAATTCAAATCAATTTTTAACGCTGAGGCGCAGAGAACGCGGAGAATTTAGGTTCCAGAGTTCGGAGCTTATGAATTGACGAATCCCTAATCCTTAATCCCGAATCCCTGATACATAAATATATATAATTATGTGTAATTATATCCACATAACTATTTGATTTTTAGGAGAATTTAACTTTTTAGAATTTTTCCTCATTTTTTTCTTGACAAATTTTTAAAATATGCTATTAGAATAAAATTTAGAATAAAATAAGGAGTAGATGCATGGCTTTAGGCGCACATAACTCTCTCTCTCTCTCTCTCTCTCTCTCTTAGTCTATTCTGAGCATTTTCTAAAATTTCTTGATTCCACAATAAACGGTTTCCAAAATTGCGGCACCGGCGTCCCGCCTCCTCCCGCTAAACCTCTGCCCTTAAAGTATGCTTGGCGTCTATTAAACTCTCTTACCAAAAAACCAATAAAAAAGAAGGAGGAATAAAATGAAAAAGGCAAAAAACAGTCTCGGAATCCTGGCAATCATCTGCCTCTGCATCGCAATCTTCCTCGTCTATAGCAGATGCCGGGAGGAGGAGTCTTCAGCAGAAAAGTCAAAGAGCGCCGGCGAAATTGTTGCAGTCGGAGAGCAGGTTAGCGCCTTAACAAGTTCGGTTGAAGAAAAACATCAAGAAAAACATCAAGAAAAACCTCATTCTTTAAAGGAAAACGCTAAAGAAATAATTGAGCTTAGAACGGAAACATCCAAAACTTTTGATAACGGAGATGGAACTGGAACTGTATTTGTTAGTATGGGTGGTCCAATTCACTATCGTGACCCAATCACTAATGAGTTAAAAGACATTAAAAAGGAAATATCTATAAAAAGGGATCTTCCATTAAGTTCTCGGTTAAAGAGATCCCGGGGACAAATCTTAAGCTCGGTGGATAAGGAATATTACGATTTCGCCAATGAAGAGAATTCGCTACGCTCATATTTTAAAGCCCGCTCTAAACACGGTAACCTAATGAGGGTAGAGATTGGAGACTATTATATCATCTGGCAACCGGTTGCAATCAAGTGGGTTAGTGAAGAAGGAGAGGAATTGATTTCCAATATTGCGGATGTGCCGGGCGTGTCTCAAGGTGATAAAATCAAATATGAAAACCTATTCAAAGATGTTGATGAAGAGTTTATTGTGGATGGTGGAAGAGTGAAAGACAATATTATTTTAAAATCTTCACCTGTTTCCCCAACTATTGGGGGAGAAAATATAAGTTTGGTGATTGAAGGCCAGATGTTGCTTTCTCCAGAATTGAAATTATTCTTGGATGGTATAGAGCAAATTTCTGATTTTGAAACCTCTTCAAATATTGAACTAAAAAATATACAAGGAGAATCAATTGGATTCATCCAAAGACCATTTGTTTATGATAATAACCAAACAACTACACCTCTAATTTCTTATCAAATCCAAAATACAGGGCATGGAATTGCTTTCAAAGTTGAAATCTCCGGATTATGGCTTTTGGGAAAAGATATCGTATATCCAGTCATTATTGATCCAACAATTTATGTATATAATTCTTATGATTCATTTATAGCTAATTTATGTCCTACGACAAACTATGGTTTTGACGACAATATTTGTGTTGGATATGATAGTGGGGTCACCATCTGCCCATACAACTGGGGTGTGGCATGGGGCCTAGTGGCTAATTCACCCTCTGCATCATCCTCTCCCGGCATTCCATCTTGCATACCCTCCAGCAATATAACCGGCGCTTACCTCAATGCATATGTAGATAGCAGCGATTCTCAAGGCAGCAAGCCATCAATACGGCCGGAGAGAATTACATCAACGTGGTCTGAATCTGCCGTAACCTGGAATAATGCACCATCATATTATAGTACGGATAACAATGAAACATATACGCCATCTTCTGGATGGGAGTGGTGGGATGTTACTAATAGCGTAAGAAAGTGGAAAGATGGTTATAGTTTTTATGGATTTTACTTACGTCCTATTAGTTATGATACTAGTGGCGATAATTGGGTAAGCTTTTATTCTTATGAACATGCTAACGATTGCGGAACGAAAAATCCGGCAGGTAATTGTAGAACTTATATTGATATATATTTTAATTACCAATGCACGCCAAGCTTAACATGTTGCGATAGCAGTGGATGCTTTTTGTCTTCTTCAACTCCTTGCGGCACAAAAGATTGCGACTACTTAGACACAACTTGCAGAAATTATAATGATAAAACAAGATACTGCAATGGAGCCGGCACCTGCGGAGACCCGGCTTGTGATTCATATACCAATGCTCCAAGCTCCACTCCCTGCGGAACCAAAGATTGCGATCCACTGGATACTGCTTGCCGGAATTATAATGATGTAACCAAATATTGCGATGGGGCAGGTAGCTGCGGAGACCCGGCTTGTAATTCATACAGTAATTATCCGGCAGGGACAGAGTGTCCGGGCATCTGCTCGGTTTGCGATGGCTCAGGCAATTGCTCAAGCTATCCGGCTGACGACCCTGCTTGCGGGACCATTGATTGCGATGGACTTGATACAAATTGCCGGAATTATAATGATTTGACTTCCAATAGATGCGAAGGATTGAACGATTGCAAGGATGCTAACTCAGGAGATTGCACGAGCTACACCAATTATTCTTCTTCTACTTCTTGCGGAACCAAGGATTGCGACTATCTGGATACCACCTGCCGCAATTACAACGATGTCACCAAGTATTGCGATGGTGCAGGCAGTTGCGGAGACCCTTCTTGTAATTCTTATATTGACGCTCCATCCGGAACCGATTGCGGAACTTGCCAGGCCTGTAATGGTTCTGGATCTTGTTCTTCTACGCCCTCAGATGATTCAGATTGCGGGATCATTGATTGCGATGGGCTGGATACCACCTGCGCCAATTATAACGATCTAAGCTCAAATAGGTGCGAGGGGTTCAATGATTGTAAAGATGCCAACAGCGGAGATTGTACCAATTTTACGCCGGCGCCGGCTGGAACTTCTTGCGGCCTTTGCTCAACATGCAATGGCTCAGGAGCTTGTTCCAGTGTGCCGGCTGATGATGCCAACTGCGGAATCATAGATTGCGATGGACTGGATACCACCTGTAGAAATTACAATGATTTATCTTCCAACCGATGCGAGGGCTTAGGCGATTGCAAAGATGCTAATAGCGGCGATTGCACTAATTTTACCGATGCTCCGGAATTTACTCCTTGCGGAGCAAGTGGAGAGCAATGTAAGGAGGGCGAATGCATAACTACTTGCGCCTATAAGATCATTAAACCCAATGGTGGCAATAGGTGGAAGGCAGGAAGAAGGTATAAGATCACCTGGGCGAAGTATGGTCCGCTTTGCGGAGATTCCACCACTTATGTCAAGCTCCAATATTCCACCAATGGCGGCAAAAAGTGGAGAAAAATCAAAAATATGACTTTCAATGATGGTGTTCAGAGATGGAAGGTGCCGGATAGAGCCACCAGAAATGCATTGGTCAAATTGACTGATTATGATACTCCGGCATACTTTGATATCAGCGATAGGAAATTCAAAATTCTCTCTTCAGCCGAAAGTGTATCCTATTCAAGCGCTCCGTTAGAGCTTGTTTCGGAAGAAGCGGATCAAGCCTCAGAGTTGGTCGCGGATGCGCCAGATGGAGAAGATTTATCGCCGGAGCAACTTGCCGCGGAGGATGAGGAGGGAGAGGGAAGGTTTGGGTGTATGATGACTAGCGGAAACGCGGATTCAGGCAGGATTTGGTCAATGTTGATTTATGGTTTGCCGGTGGTGGTTGCGCTTTATTTCAGAAGAAGGAGAAAAGCATAGAAGATCACGCTCTAAAGTAGCGCGCATATTTTTAGTTGTGCGCAGGCAGGAGTGCCTGCGCCACGAATCGCGGCTGAAGCCGCTCGCACATTAAAGCCAAGCAATTCTTTGCGTGGGACATTGCATATCTCTTTGCGCTCTTTGCGGTGAAGATTTATCGCGGTGCCAAGGCGTTTGAGCATTAAAAGCGAGTGACAAAAATTGTCAGTTTGGGTCTTCAAAAAGTTCAAGGGGACACTCGTGTCCTGTGTCTTTTCTAATGAGAGAGAAAAGCCTGTTCAGTGGCACCGAACAAAACTTTTAGAGCTTAAGAGGTTGATAATATGAAATAATCGCGATTTTTGTTCAACAAGAGAGAACAGAAAAATAGGTCTGAATTATTAGAGAATTTTTGCGAAAATCAGGGATTATCTTTTAGTATCAATGATTTAGGCGGGAAATTGAGTTTGGGACAAATTGCTATATTAATGGGGGGACTAGTGAGGTTTTTTAAGAGTGTTCGGTTTAGCTGAACAGAAAGTTTGTTTAATGGTTTGGCTTAAAGAACCGTTCAAGGAGACTAAGGTCTCCTGCACAAGCAGGTTTTCACCTGCACATGATCTGCAAGAATGCTAAAAATCAGACATAAGTTTTTTGCCTTTGATCATAAGAAATGGTCAAGGGCTACGCCCTTGTTCGCTTCTCATTTGAATGAGGAGCGACTCATTGGGTTTGCGTTATTGGGACCTCGGCGCGAGAAGCTCACCGTCACAACGATGCAAGGGTCGCAGACCCTTGACCCGATTTTTGGTAGTGGCAAGAGATTGGGCTAAAAGATTGGGGCAAAGGGTCGGCGCCACAAAAGATTCAGGATCGGTTCACAGCAAAACATCTTGCGGTTCGGGCGCAAACCTGATGGCGGACAACGATTCCGGTCTTGGGCTTCAACAGTGGAGTAAGCGGAACAGCAGAAGCAGATTAAGGAATGGCGGGCAGAAAAGGCAGGCAAGAGTGCCTGCCCCCTCTCAAGAGTGTCTGCAGTCCTATATTTGCAAACCTGCTAATTACCAGCCCCCGGCAATGATTGAATTGCTCTTTGACAATTTAATAGCCAGGCAGGGTCGTAACCCTGCACCCAAGGGACAGAGGCTGGTTTCAATGCCATAAGGGTCTCTGTCATAGTCGTAACCCTGCACCCAAGGGACAGAGGACACTAGTGTCCCCCTTGACCCACTTTTTAAAAAAGAAGGACACGGTGTCCTTTTAAAGAGAGGGTCAAGGGACAGAGTCCCTTGTCAAGGGTCTGTGACCCTTGTCGCGGCTGTCAGGCGCAACAATCTCGGACAAAAGCGTCTGCGGCTCCTGGAAGTTCCGAGCCAACAAGCGTGCTTGCGCTACGAGGATGATTGGAAAAACAGGCTGGAATGAGGTAATCTGAAAAAAAGGAGAGAAAGATGGACAGGAGGAAATTTGTTAAAGCTGTGGGAGTGGCATCATCAGCAATGGCGATTTCGTTTTCAGGTCGTTCTGTCTCTGCTCAGAAGAATCCGCTTACTGGAAAGAAGCCAAACATCATTCTCATTTTAGTTGATGATATGGGTTTTGCAGATATAGGATGTTATGGTTCTGAGATAGAAACCCCGAATCTTGACCGTCTTGCCAGGGAGGGGCTCAGGTTTAGACAATTTTACAATTGCTCGCGCTGTTGTCCGACCAGGGCATCTATCCTCACCGGTCTTTATCCTCACCAGACCGGGGTAGGTGATATGGTTAATCCGGGATTTGATTTTGGCAAGCCCGGGTATCGCGGCAGGCTTAATCGGCAATGCGTGACCATAGCCGAGGTTCTTGGCTCAACTGGATATCATACTTTTATGTCTGGCAAATGGCATCTTAGCCAAGACCCTGATTGTTTGCCTAACGACCGCGGTTTTGAAGAGTATTACGGGCTTTTGTATGGAGCAGGGAATTATTTTAAGCCAAAAGGCTTGATGAGAAATAGAGATGAGATCAACCCCGAGGATTTACCTCTGGATTATTACACCACAGATGCGTTCACAGATATGGCGCTGGAATTCATCAAGAAGTATCAACCTGATGGCAAACCTTTTTTCCTTTACCTTGCTTATAACGCGCCTCATTGGCCTCTTCATGCGAAGCCAGAGGATATTGAGAAGTATCAGGGCAAATATCTTAAAGGCTGGGATGTTCTCAGGCAGGAGCGCTATGAGAGACAGATAGGGCTTAAAATCATTGACAGGAAATGGCGACTTTCTGAGCGAGACCCAAAAGTTCCAGCCTGGGATGATATTAGTGAAGAGCTGAAAATAAAAACCGCGCTCAAGATGTCTGTTTATGCGGGTATGATTGATTGCATAGACCAGAATATCGGAAAGCTTGTCCAGTGCCTTGGGAATATGGGCATTCTGGATAATACATTGATTATGTTTCTTTCTGATAATGGAGCCTGCTGGGAAACAGGCGCGTTTGGATTTGACTGGAATATAAAGTATTCGCTCCAGAAATATAAAGAGCTGAACGAGATCGGCACGGCAAAATCTTTTGTGAGTTATGGCAGATGCTGGTCCAATGTCGGGAACACGCCTTTCCGTCTGCACAAGCACTGGGTGCACGAGGGTGGCATTTCCACTCCGCTTATTGCTTACTGGCCTTCTGGAATTACGGAGAAAGGAAAAATTTCAGAGGAGATAGGACATGTTGTGGACATAATGGCAACCTGTCTGGATGTTAGCGGTGCGGAGTATCCTGAGTCGTTTAAAGGGAATCAAATTTTGCCTCTGGAGGGGAAAAGTTTAGCGCCTGTTTTTGCAGACAAAAAGAGAGAGGGGCACGAGTTTATAGGTTGGGAGCACGAGGGGAACCGGGCAATACTGAAGGATAACTGGAAACTGGTTTCTGCGTATCCAGATGAATGGGAGCTTTATGACCTTGAGGATGATCGGACAGAGACCAATAACCTTGCAAAGAATCATCCGTTAAAAAGGATAGAGATGGAGAAGCTGTATCAGGAGTGGGCAAGGAGCCACTGGGTTGAGCCTTGGAATTCGGTGAATAAATACTGGCCCTGGATTAAAGGCACGATTAAGCCGGGATAATAATCGTGAGTGCTGAAGCTCATAAAAGAAAAAAATCTTTGACCACTATTCTGGTTAAGCCAGCTGGTCCGGATTGTAATCTTCGTTGTGTTTATTGCTTTTATCTGGACAGGCAGGAGCTTTTTTCCTCAAGCAAAGTCCATCGGATGACTGAGGAGCTCCTGGAGATTATGATTCGGCAGGCAATGGAGCAGACACGCGAATATTTGACCTTTGGCTGGCAGGGCGGGGAGCCAACTCTGATGGGCTTGAATTTTTTTGAAAAAGCAGTTGAGCTCCAGAGCAGATACCATCAGGGGCAGACTATTGGGAACGGCTTTCAGACAAACGGTATTTTAATCAATGAGGACTGGGCTAAATTTTTCAGCCGGTATAAATTCCTTGTGGGACTATCAATTGATGGTCCTGCGCATATTCACGACTATTACCGGAAGACGCTTGGATGCCAGGGGAGCTGGGAAAAAGTAAAGGATTCAGCAAAGCTGATGCTGGACAAAGGCGTAGAAGTTAATGCTCTAACAGTGGTTAATGACTATTCTGGAAGGTTTCCAGAGGAAATCTATCAATTTCACAAAGAGCTTGGGCTTAATTATATGCAATTTATTCCCTGCCTGGAGCCTGACCCTGTCAATCCTTGTCAGCCTGCTGGGTTCTCGGTTTCTGCGGAGCAGTTGGGAAGATTTCTGGTCAAGCTGTTTGATTTATGGCGCGCTGATTTTAAAAATGGCATTCCAACCACATCCATCAGATTTTTTGACTCGCTATTTTTCAGATATGTTGGGCTTGAGCCTCCGGAATGCACTCTTCAAAAGGAATGCGGAACATATCTTGTTGTTGAGCATGATGGCGGGGTTTATTCCTGCGACTTTTTTGTTCAGCCGGATTGTTATCTTGGAAATATAAGGCAAGACCGCTTGATTGAGCTTTTGAATTCTGAAAAACAAATTGCCTTTGGCAAACGAAAATCTGACCTTTCTGAAGAATGCAATCAATGCAAATATCTGAGATACTGTTATGGTGGTTGCCCCAAAGAAAGGATGCTCGGGAAACATAATCAGCTTTGCCTTGCTTATAAGATGTTCTTTGACCATGCTCATAATGAGCTTAAAGCTCTGGCTAATGAATGGAAAGCCAGGCAAACTCAGCCAAGAATTGTGATTCCAGATGCGAGCCCACGCATTGGCAGAAACGACCCGTGCCCGTGTGGATCAGGATTGAAATATAAAAAGTGTTGCGGAAAATAATTACTTTATATTAAGAGTGAATTCCTCTTTTGCCGGGATAAAAATTTTGAGCAGTTTTTTTCCAGAATCATAATTCCAGAAAGGCTCTTTTCCTGAACCAGATTTGCTTTCCGCAATCTCCTGTCCGTCAAGAATAATCTTTGCCGGCTTTTTCTGATTATGGATTATAATTTCAAAAGATGAATTATGCATCCCGCTAAATTTCCCCTGGCGTGGACCAACTTTCAAAATGGATTCCAGTCCGGGAGTAAATTTAACTGGCAAAAAGCTGAACTCTCCCTGTTCATATCTGTATGATGATCCGTCATCGTCATAAACCTGATATAAAGATGAGGAAGAGCCAGGATAAATATGAAGAAAGAGCGGGTCTAAAGGCTTTTCTCCAGTATATTGCATCACAGGAGCCATTGGCACTATTGCTCCTTCACGCACAAAAAGTGGAATTTGATTCAGAGGCGCAGAAACTAAAATTTTCTTTGGACCCTTTATTTGCTCTTCAGTCCAGAAATTAGTCCAGGTCCCAGCAGGAAGGTAGACTGCTCTGAAACGCGCTCCAGGCAAAGTCACAGGCGCGACCAGAAAATTTTGTCCATACATATACTGGTCAGAGACCTCATAGGCTTTTTCGTCATTCGGGAACTCCAGGAACATCGCGCGCATTACAGGCTTGCCTGTATCATAGGCTTCTCGGAACAGTGTGTAAAGATAAGGGCTGAGCTGATACCGGAGATTCAAAAGCTCGCGCATATACTTTTCAGTTTGCTCTCCAAATGACCATGGCTCGCGTATGCTATGGTTTCCATGCGCGCGAAAGATGGGGCAAAATGCGCCGAATTGCATCCATCTAGTATATAGTTCAGCGGAGGGTGTTCCGTGAAATCCTCCCACATCTGATGCCCAGAGCGAATATCCTGAGAGGCTTGCGCTTAAACCCATTTGAACATTGCGCGTTAGATGAGCCCAACTGCTCGTGACATCCCCTGACCATATCCCGGCTCCATAACGCCAGTCTCCTACAAATCCTGACCGACTGATTATAAACACGCGCTCGTCCGGGAGCTGTGCGCGATACATTTGATAAATCGCCTTATGTGAGGAAAGCGCCATCAGGTTATGAACAGCGTCTCTGGTTTTGCCCCCATAAAAAACCATTTCTGGAAAATCCATTTCCGGCTCGTTCAAATCGGTCCACCAACCGTCAACACCGGTTTGATGAAGCTGATACAGTTTCTGTGCATACCATTTCTGCGCATCAGGATTTGTAAAATCTATCAGGAGGTTTTTTGGAATGGAACCCCAGAGACCTGAGAAAACATACGGCTCTCCCTGTTGATTTTTTGCAGAGTATTTTTTTACTTCCTCAAAGTTCTGGCTCTTGCTTGTGAAATAAGGTTGAATAATGACAATGGTCTTGAAGCCCCTGTCTTGCATCTCCTTCTGAAAAGCAAGCGGGTCTTTAAATCGCTCTGTGCTCCAGGCAAGCTCGCCCATATTGATGTCTTGAGTTTTTTCTCCTGCAAAATACCATTCCAGGTCAAAAATTAAAACATCGCAGGGAAGATTGCGCGAGCGGAAGTTATCCATCAGCCAGCGGAAATTTTTTTCGCCCTTATACCCATACCTGCTCTGCATATATCCAGTGACCCATCTGGGAGGAATAGGAGCTCTTCCTGTAAGTTGAGAATACGCGTCAAGAATCTGATTTGTTGAATCCCCAATAAACACATAAAACCTGAGCGGACCGCCTTTAGCGGAGTATGAGAACGAATTTTTTTGCGAGAAATCAAACTCTGCTTTGAACGCATTATCAATCAAAATTCCATATCCGCGAGGATTTAATACAAAGGGCAAAGTAAGTTCTGATGGAGGCAAATGCTGGTTCCAGACCAGCCTCTTCTTGCCATTCTGGTCCAGCTTGAGCGGAGTGGTTTTCCAGAACTTCCAGCCATAATCCGGAAACATCTCTCCCAAGCCAAAATACCTGTCTCCTGATTGTTTTCTGAAACTGATGTAATAAGAGCCATCATCAGCACTGGTTATTGCCTGGTCCATCTGGAGCAATACTCTGTCTGTTTTATCATAAAAACTGAGATGTAAAGGCTCTGTTGCATATTTAATTTTACCGTATAAGCTACTGATTTCATTTTGCGAAGAATTATGTTGAGATTGGATTGGTTTCAGGTTTCCAGCTACTGCCAAGCCCGGGTCAAATTCAGAGTCAATTCCAGGTGCAATTATATTTACCTTTACCACCCCTTTTTCAAAAAATTCTAACTCTATTTTTCCAGCATTAGTGTTCAAGCTAACTTTATCCGCGTTAGCCTTGATGGAAAAAATCAGGCTAACTGCTAAAACAAAATTCGTTAAACCTTTTTTCAGAAGACCTTTCATTTTTTTCCTCCTTTGTTGAATCATAGTAGACTGAATATAAAAATTTAGCAATACTTTATACTGATTAAAATTTATGGGATTTTTGGGCTTAAACCACTTTTGATAAAGCTAAATTGACAGTCAGCATAATTTTGATACCTTAAATAGGCTTAAGAGGGAAAAAAATGGATTACAAGGACAGTTTGAATCTACCGAAAACCAGATTTGAGATGAAGGCTAATCTGGCAAAGCGAGAGCCAGAGATGCTGAAGCAGTGGGAAGATAAGAAGGTTTATCAGAAGTTGCTGAAGGCTCACTCTGGCAAACCCAAGTTCGTGCTTCACGACGGACCTCCCTATGCCAATGGCCATATTCATCTCGGAACCGCTCTGAATAAGATTCTCAAGGACATTGTTGTGAAGAGCAAGGCAATGGCTGGATTTTACACGCCTTTTGTTCCAGGCTGGGACTGTCATGGTCTTCCAATTGAGCGCCAGGTGGAGGTTGAGCTTGGAAAGAAAAAGAGCGAGGTCAGCCCTATGGAGTTTCGGAAACTTTGTCGGGAATATGCGGCAAAATTTCTGGATGTGCAACGCAATGAGTTCAAGCGGTTATTATGTCTGGCTAGATGGGAAAAACCTTATATCACTATGGATTATCATTATGAAGCAAAGATCGCTCGGGAGTTTGCAAGATTTGTCCGGGTGGGTTCTGTCTATCTTGGCAAGAAGCCCGTTTACTGGTGTCCAACCTGCAAAACTGCGTTAGCAGAGGCAGAAGTTGAATACAAGGAAAAAACCTCGTCTTCAATTTTCGTGCGATTTTTATGGCAAAAGGACAAAGGTCAAGAGTCAAAAGCATATCCGCGTATGCTGAAACTTTCAGAGCAGGCTAGGGTCTACATTATGATCTGGACAACCACTCCCTGGACAATCCCAGCAAATCTTGCGGTTGCTGTTCATCCGGAGTTTGATTATGTTGCTGTTAGGTCTAAGGATTCAATATATATTCTTGCTGAGGGGCTTTCCAATCTTGTGATGAGCCAACTCAAGCTGGATTATGAGGTTCTGGATAAATTTAAGGGCAGAGAACTGGAGAAGCTGGTGTTCAAGCATCCGCTTTACGAGCGTGATTCCATCGCAATTCTGGCGGATTATGTAACGCTGGATGCTGGAACCGGCGTGGTGCATATAGCTCCGGGGCATGGTCAGGAGGACTATGAGAGCGGAATTCAGTACGGGATTCCAGTTTATTCTCCAGTGGATGATGAGGGAAAATTCACAGAAGAGGTTGAGTATTTTGCAGGCAAGTTTGTGTTTGACGCGAACAAGGATGTGAACGAGAAGCTGAAGGAAAAAGGAGCGCTTTTGCAGGAGAGCCTGTTTTCTCATCAGTATCCTCATTGCTGGCGAAGTAAAGACCCGATCATTTTCCGCTCCACTCCTCAATGGTTTATTTCAATGGAAAAGAATGATCTCCGGAAAAAATCTCTGGAGGCTATCCAGAAGGTAAAATGGGACCCGGAGTGGGGCAGGGAGAGAATCTACGGGATGGTTGAGACCAGACCAGACTGGTGCATTTCCAGACAGAGATTCTGGGGAGTGCCCATTATTGCTTTCCATTGTAAGCAATGTGGCGAGGTTATTCTGGATGCGGACATTGCTGAAAACATTGCAGAGCTGTTTGAGAAATATGGTTGCGATGTCTGGTTTGAAAAGAGTGCGTCTGAGCTTTTACCAGATGGCTTTAGATGTCCGAAATGTAGAGGCGAGGAATTCCTCAAGGAGGATGACATTCTGGATGTCTGGTTTGATTCAGGTGTGAGCTATGCAGTGGTTTGCGAGGAAGACCCGGAGCTGGGCCCCCTACCTGTTGATCTTTATCTGGAAGGTTCAGACCAGCATCGGGGATGGTTTCATTCTAGCCTTCTTGCAGGGGTAGGGACGCGAGGGATAGCTCCTTATAAAGAGGTTCTCACGCACGGATATGTGGTTGATGGAGAAGGAAAGAAGCTGGCTAAGAGCGCTGGGAACTATGTAGGCATTGACGAGTTAATGGAGAAATATGGCGCGGAGATCATCCGGATGTGGGTTGCGGCTGAGAACTTCAGGAATGATGTTCGCGTGGACTATGACATCCTGGACGGTATAGTAAAAACATATCGTAAGGTCAGAAACACATATCGCTATCTGCTAGGGAATCTGTATGATTTTGAGCCAGAGAAGGAGCTAGTGCAGATAAAGGATATGTTTTTGATTGACCGGTGGCTGATTGCTAGGCTGGAGCAATTCAAACGCAGGGCAAAAAAGGCTTATGAGGATTTTGAATTTCATCTAGTTTATCATCTGCTTAATAATTTCTGCGCAGTGGATTTGAGCGCCATTTATATTGACATTGTCCGTGACAGGCTTTATTGCGAGGACCAGAAGGGCAGGGCGAGAAAAAGCGCTCAGAGCGCGCTTTGGATTACGCTTGACACCCTGCTCAGGGTTTCAGCGCCAGTATTGAGTTTCACTGCGGAAGAAGCCTATCAGGAGATGCCTGTAAAAGGCAAGCGGATGGAGTCTATTTTTCATCTGGATTTTCCGGAAGACTGCGCGGGGTTTGTGGATGAAAATTTGATTGAGCGGGTTGAGCGTGTACTTAAGATTCGCGCCTATGTATCCAGACTACTGGATACGGCTCAAAAGGACAAGAATTCTGGAATCGGTCATCCTCTGGACGCCGAGGTTCAGATTTCAGCGCCTGAAAAGTTAAGGTCTTTTCTGGAAGAATTCAATCAGGTTGCTGAGGGAGAGGAGAATCTAGCGAAGCTGTTTTTAGTTTCTTCTGTAAGGTTTGTAGAGGATTTGAAAGACGCGCTGGATGTTTCGGAGTTTGAAGGGTTAAAGCTCAAGCTAGTTAAAGCTCCTGGAGAAAAATGTCAGAGGTGCTGGACTTATTCAACAGAGCTTAGCGATAAAAGTCATAGATTTCCAGAGGTCTGCCCCAGATGCCTCAAGGTTCTGGAGAGGATGGGCAAATGAGGATACGCGGAAGGATTCACAAATTCGGGGATGATATAGACACGGATGTGATTATTCCAGCAAGGTATCTTGTGAGCACAGACCCAAAGGTTCTAGCTGAACATTGTATGGAGGGAGCGGACCCGGAGTTCCCAAAAAGGGTTCAGCAGGGCGATATCATTGTTGCTGGCAAGAATTTTGGCTCTGGCTCCAGCAGGGAGCATGCTGTGCTGGCGCTAAAAGGTGCGGGCATTAGCCTGGTTATTGCGAAGAGTTTTGCGCGTATTTTTTATCGGAACGCTTTCAATTCTGGCTTACCTCTTCTGGAGTGTGCGGAGGCAGAGAAGGAGATTCAGGCAGGGGATGAGCTTGAAGTGGAATTGGAGAAGGGTATGATTGTTGATTTAACCACCAATAAACATTATCAGGCATCGCCTGTTCCTGAATTTATGTTGCGCTTACTTTATGATGGGGGCATGGTCGGGCATTTAGAAAAAATTATAGGAGCGAAAAAATGAGGAGCTACAATATAGCTGTTATTCCTGGAGACGGCACCGGACCTGAAGTTATAAGGGAAGGCAGAAAAGTAATTTCTTCTGCCGCGAAAAAGTTTGGGTTCAGTGTCAACTGGATTGAATACGATCTTGGAGGGGCAAGGTATAAGCGCACTGGCGAGACCTTGCCGGATTCGGTTTTAGAGGAGCTTCGCAAGGTTGATGCGATATATCTTGGCGCGATTGGTGACCCGGAGGTTAAGCCGGGCATTCTGGAGAAAGGGATTTTGCTGAGGCTAAGGTTTGCTCTGGATCAATACATAAATCTTCGTCCGGTAAAGCTATATCCGGGAGTGGATTGCCCTTTCAGGGAAAAGGGTCCAAATGATATTGATTTTGTTGTGGTGCGTGAGAATACCGAAGGGCTTTACACAGGCGCAGGCGGATTTTTGAAAAAAGGCACAAAAGACGAGGTTGCGCTTCAGGTTAGCATCAATACTCGCAAGGGTGTTGAGAGATGTATCCGTTATGCATTTGACTATTGTAGGAAGAGGAACCAGAAAAAGAAATTAACTTTATCCGGAAAGACAAATGTTCTTACTTATGCATTTGATTTATGGGAGAGGGTGTTTTACGAGGTTGCCAGAGAATATCCGGACATAAAGACTGATTATGCTCATGTTGATGCAACCTGTATGTGGATGGTTAAGAATCCGGAGTGGTTTGATGTTATAGTCACTGATAATATGTTCGGGGACATCATCACGGACCTTGGCGCAATGCTTCAGGGAGGAATGGGAGTTGCCGCTGGAGGGAACATCAATCCAGAGGGTGTGTCTATGTTTGAGCCTATTGGAGGTTCTGCTCCAAAATACACTGGCAAGAATGTGATCAATCCTGTTGCCGCGATTTTAGCCGGGATGATGATGCTGGAGCATCTGGGAGAGATTCAAGCCGCGCGCGCGATTGAGCAGGCAGTCGTTAAAACCATAGAGAATGATATGAAGTGTATGGATGCTGGCAAGATGGGTTTATCAACCACTCAGGTCGGGGACAGGATAGCTGAGAAAGTTTAGCGCTCAAATTCTCTCAAGATAGCTGGATTCAATACCCGGTATTGGTCCAGATGGGTCTGCCCCACATTGCCTTGATAAAAAGGCTGAAATCAGTCATATTGAGAAAACGGAAATTAAGTTATGGTGGATAAGGATTTACGAGCAGGGAAAAATGTTTATGCGGGATTGTTCCTGATTAGTCTGGCAACACTTACCTATGAAATCCTCCTGACCAGAATCTTCAGCGTCACAATGTGGTATCACTTTGCCTTTTTAAGCATCTCCATTGTGATGTTCGGAATGACCATTGGTGCCATCCTCGTGTATCTGATGCCCGGTTATTTCTCTCAGGATAAAACAGAGTTTCATCTTGGCTTAAGCGCATTCTTGTGCTCCATAACAACCGTGCTCTCGTTCCTGTTATATTTGTTAATCCCATTTGTAAATAGCATTTCTGTGCTGGCTTTTGTTGTCCTTGCATTCACCTATGTCTTAATCTCAATTCCATTCATTTTTAGCGGTATCTGTGTATGCCTGGCTCTGACGCGTTTTCCAGCGCAGGTAAGTAAATTATATGCCATAGACCTTCTCGGCGCAGGAATTGGATGTATGCTCCTGGTTTATCTTCTCAAGCTCACTGACGGACCAACAGCGGTCATCATAGTGGCGTTCCTTACTGGACTTGCATCAATTTTGTTTCTGCACCGTGAAAAGGCTCCAGGACTTTTTAATTCCGCCATAATCCTGGTTCTTATCCTCGGAATTTTTTCCGCTGGAAATAGTTATCTGGCAGGTCAACAAAAACCCATCCTGAGGCTTATCTGGGTCAAGGGCGGTATCACTGGGCTGGGGCTTAAAAGACCGATTTATGAAAAATGGAGCTCTTTTTCATACATCAGCATTAGGGAGAGACAGTCCCTTAAACCTTTTGGATGGGGAATAAGCGAGAAGTATGATAAAAATGAAAAAGTGCGCCAGCTCATCCTGACTATTGACGGCTCTGCGTCAACTCCGATCACTAATTTTGATGGCGACTTTAGCAAGTTGCAATACCTGAAATACGATCTGACAAACCTGGTGTATTATCTCAGACCAGACGCCTCTGTTCTGGTGCTCGGCGCTGGTGGTGGACGCGATGTTCTTTCTGCGCTCAGCTTTGGCGCAAAATCTGTCCGGGCTGTTGAGATGAATGCTGATATTATTAAAGCATTGAACCAGCGTTTCGGAGATTTTTCTGGACACCTGGACAGAATACCGGGAGTGAGATTTGTTAATGCAGAAGGCAGAAGCTATGTTGCAAGCTCAAAGGAAAATTTTGACATCATCCAGGTTTCCTTAATTGACACCTGGGCCGCAACTGCCGCTGGCGCATTCATTTTGTCCGAGCATTCGCTTTATACTGTGGAAGCCTGGAAGGATTTTTTGAGTCATCTTTCAAAACAAGGCATATTATCGTTTAGCTATTGGTACACTCCGGAAAAATTCCCAGCGGTTATCTATCGGATGGTCTCTCTAGCCAACACTTCTTTGCAGGAAATGGGCGTGAAAAATCCGCGTGAGCATATTATTATTGTCAGGCATATTTACAAGCTTCATCTGAGCACATTTCCAGAAGGCGTTGCCACGATTTTAATAAGCAGAGCCCCTTTTTCCAGCCAGGACATTGCTAAGATAAAAACGCTTTGTGAAGAAATGAATTTTGAGATGGTGCTTGGTCCAGACTTTTCACTCAATCCGGTTTTTGAAGCTGTGGCTTCTGGAAAAACTCTGGAGCAATTTCCAGAGTTTTCCCTGCTCAACATCAAGCCCACCCGGGATGATAGCCCGTTTTTCTTTTACGCATTGAAGTTTCAGAATGCGTTTAAGCCCGGAATCTGGAAAGCTATTGAAAAGACCTCTGGCGTTGGACCTCCCCTGACCATATTTATCCTGGGAGCCTTGCTCATCATTACGCTAGGATTGACTTTTCTGTTTATCCTGGTTCCGCTGGCATTGACTGCGGATAAATCATCCTTGCGTGGCTCTCTCTGGTTCTTTGTATTTTTCATTGCAATTGGCTTTGGATTTATGCTCATAGAAATCTCTCAGATGCAGAGGCTGATTATTTTCCTGGGACATCCTACCTATGGCTTATCCGTGGTGCTTTTTACCATACTAATTTCCAGCGGCATAGGCAGTTTTCTTACTGGAAAACTCAAGGACCAGATGTTAAAAAAATATGGAGTGATACTTTTAATAATTTTGCTTATCTTATTGATTATATTCGGTTTTATTTCGCCATATCTTGTGAGGTTTTTCCGGAGTTCTGAGACAATGCTTCGGATTTTTATAGCAGGCGCTATGCTTTTTCCAGTTGGAATTTTTATGGGGATGCCATTTCCTCTTGGAATAAGAATAGCGAGTCAAAAGTCCCCATCTCTCACGCCCTGGCTCTGGGGAATAAATGGCGCAATCTCTGTTTGCGCTTCAGTGATTGCAGTGGTCATAGCTCTGAATTTAAGTCTTTCAATTACATTCTGGATTGGCTTTTGCTTTTACTCCCTCTGCCTTCTTGCATTTGCCAGCGCCAAACAGAAGCCTGCTTAATAATTTTTGTGCAGAAATACCAGGCTCCAGCAGGCTTGAGGTTCATCTGGCAATAATTTTACCTGACCCTGAATTCCGGCTCTGGCGAGTTCTTGCCCCAGTCTGTTGGCTCTTCACTCAATTCAAATTCCAGAACCGCGCCATTGATAATCTCGTTATGCCTGATCCAGACGCGATTTAATTCCTTGCCGTTCAATTTTACAGACTTGATGTAAATTTTATCTGGAGCGCCAGGGGCGATGATTTTCAAATCCCCTTTTTGTAAATGCATAACTGCGTCTGGAAACAGAGGCGCGGTTAAATAATAAATATCTGTGCCTGCGAGCGGATAAAATCCAAGCGCACTGAAAATATACCAGGCGCTCATTGTGCCTGCGTCATCATTACCTGCCAGACCATCAGGGGAATTCTTATACTTGTTTTCCATTACCCATCTGACCCATTTCTGAGTTAAGTCCGGTCTTCCCATCTGTGAATACATATATCCCGCGTGCATATCCGGCTCGTTTCCGTGCCAGTAATATGTATTCCAGAGAAAATTGCTCTTTTTCCGCGAGCCTTTTTCAAAAAATATGTTCAGCTTTGCTATAACCTTTTCTTTGCCTCCCATCAATTCCGCTAATCCACTCGGGTCATACCAGTTTGTCCAGAGCCAGTGCCAGGCGTCCCCCTCTGTGTAATATGCTCCCCAGAGTGTAGGGAAAAATGGCGTCTGAAATTTTCCATCAGATTTTCTTGGTCTGAAAAAACCGCTATTTGCATCGTAAGTGTTTTTATAATAACCAGCGCGTTCATAGAAAATTTTCGCATCCTCATCCCTTGCCATTGCGCTTGCTAACTGTGCAATGCAGAAATCAGCATAAGCGTATTCTTCAGTGCTGGAAGGCGCAGAGCCAACTTTATCTGATGGCAAATATCCGAGTTTTTTATAATAGTCAATCCCTGGTCTGCCATTATAGGGATGACCTTCTGGAGTTGGCTCGTTTGCCACTAAAAGCATCTTCTCATAAGCAGTCTGAACATCAAAATTGCGCAAACCCTTGATATACGCATCAGCTATCACACAATCCCCATAAGTCCCGGTCATACAATTTGTGTATATATTCGCAGTGGGCCAGCGTGGGATATATCCTCCCTGTTCACTCATCCAGACAAGGCTTTGAATCATATCCTGGCTCCGCTCAGGCTCCAGAAAAACCAGGAGAGGATGAAGATTCCGAAATGTGTCCCAGATAGAGAAGTCCGAATAATAAACTCTGCCCCCTGTGCTGTGAACCTTATTATCAAATCCCAGATAAACCCCGCCTGACTCGGTCAAATCTGTTGGCATAATGTAAGAATGATAAAGCGCAGAGTAAAAAATAGAGCGCTGGTCATTGGTCCCGCCTTTGAGCTCTATTTTCCTTAAAGGCGCCTCCCATGCCTGTTCTGCCTGAGCCAGCACTTTATCAAAATCCCAATCCGGTATCTGGTCATCAAGATTTTTTTTCGCCTGCTCAACACTTATCAATGAAATCCCGACCTTGACCAGCAAAGGCTTATTCAAAGTTCCAAACTCAAAATAAGCCGCAAGGTCTTTTCCACTCGCTTCTTCAATCCCTTCCCGAATTCCAGATTCCGAATTTTTGAGCCCGAATTTATTAACTGGCTGATTCATCCGGCTGAAAAAATAATACTTCACTCCACCAGCTCTTGCTGTAAAACTTCCGCAAACCTTTTGCCAGCCCCAGACCTCCCCAGACTTTGCATCAATTTTGAGCTCTGCTCCGCACGCATATCTGTCCAGAACAACTCTGCCAAGGTCAACAATCAGAAGCGCGTTTTGGTCCGAAGGATAAGTGTATTTATGAAAGCCCGCGTCTTTGGTCGCTGTGAACTCAGCCTTGATCCCAGAGTCCTTGAGAATCACAGAGTAATAGCCAGGATGAGCTGATTCATCATTATGAGAGAATTTGGAAATATAGCCGGACTGGTCAATTCTCTTTTTCGGATTCCCAACAGCAGGCATAAACCGGAAGTTCCCATAATCTGTCACGCCAATCCCGCTCAGGCGCGTATGGCTGAACCCGCGAATCTCATTGTCCACATACCAATACCCGACATTATGCGCAAAAATAGGATTTATGCCATTCCAGCTTGTGTCGGGCCCAAGCCGAACCATCCCAAAAGGCACACAAGCCGCAGGCGAGGTTGAGCCAACCCCGAAGCCAATACCGCCAGTGCCAGTAAAAACATTAACCTCTCCAACTACATCCGCTCCTGACTTAAATGAAAAAAATACAACCCAGAAACAAAATCCTAAAAACCAGCAGAAAAAGCTTTTCCAGTTCCTTTTCATCGCGACTCTCCTTTAATACTCTTTAATGGATATTATAAAACGAAAGCCTCCTCAATGCGAAGCGCTTTAGCCCTGAGCCAGTTTAGGGTTGAACTTGAACCTGTGCGCTTTATTTGACACACTCTTAAAAGAGTGCTAAAATCTTCTGCCAAAGTTGAAAAATCAGTTTCAACGGGCAAATGAATAAAAATACTGGAGGTAAAAGTAGGATGGCGAAGGAAAAGGATAAGGTAACTATCAAAATCCCGAGACCGCTTTATAAGAAGCTACAGGCAATTATTGAGGGCTCTGGCTATAACTCTGTCACGGATTTTATTGTGTTTGTTTTGCGCGACCTGATTGCATCTTCCAGGACATCTGAATCCGGCTGGGACGAGAAGGAGCTCCAGGAGATTAAAAAGAGGCTTAAGAATCTTGGATACCTTTAATAACTCTGTGCGAATCCTTATTGCTCCTGTTTATTTTCTAAAGGGATGATTACAATGTTTCATAACTCAATTGTTGCTATAAGCGATTTTTTTCAGAACCCGCATTTGCACGACCTGCTGATTTGTCTGGCAGTGGGCTTTCTTGCGCAAATGATTGATGGCACTCTCGGAATGGCATACAAAGTAAGCACAACCACCTTTTTGCTCAGCCTTGGAATTACGCCAGCAGTGACCAGCGCCTTGACCCATTTTGCCTCAACCTTCACTGCGCTGTTCTCCGGGCTCTCGCATTTTCGGCTTGGAAATGTTGACCGAAAATTATTTGAAAAACTCCTGATCCCGGGAATCATTGGCGGAGTAGTGGGCGCTTACATCCTGACTGAATTGCCCAGCGAGAAGATCAAGCCATTTGTTGCAGTGTATCTGATTTTAATGGGCGCGATCATTTTGCTAAAGGCGTTGAGAGAGCTTGAGTCACGCGCAATCCGCACACATATCATTCCCCTCGGACTGGTGGGCGGATTTTTTGACGCCATCGGCGGAGGGGGATGGGGACCAATCGTGACTGGAACTTTGATGGCAAGGGGAAATTGCCCACGCAAGGCAATTGGCTCGGTCAATGCCGCGGAATTCTTTGTGGCGTTATGTCAGTCCATTGCTTTTTTCATCACCATCGGGAATTTGCTTATAAGCCATTGGACAAGAATTTTAGGTCTTCTTCTTGGAGGAGTGATTGCCGCGCCAATTGCCGCTTATACAACTAAAAAAATTCCCATCCGTCCCTTAATGATTATTGTGGGAATTTTGATTATTGCCCTGAGCTTAAGAACCCTGTATCTGGCGTTTTAAGGCTTGGTCTATAAACTTTCGCTCATAAATCAACGCTTTTCAGCAATAAAGGTCTTTTTCCTTAACCGCGCAAAATATCTGCGGATGTCCTCTGCGGTCTTACGGTAATTATCCCCAAGCCTTGCAACCGTGCCCGCGCTTACCTCCTTCATCATCCTGTAATACTTCCGACTGCTTCTCTGCCTCCGCCACCTGCTTACCAGATAATTCCCATAGGTCCGATAAAGGAAGGTTATAAAGTCAAATCTTAAAACTAGCCTGAGCAGTTCCCAGTTGGAATAAAATTTTGCCATTGCCTTCATGGTCTCTTTCTGAAGTTGATAAGGGGTCATCCCAGCTGGACGATGAACAACATGATGACCATCATATAGACTCCAGTCTTTAGTCAAAAGTCTTCCCTGCTCATCCATCTCCTTGAAAAACCTTGTTCCTGGCACAGGGGTCAGGATCAGGAACTGGACAGTGTCAATTTTATTCTTAATTGCGAATTTAGCTGTCTGGCGAATGGTCTGAACATCATCAGGATCCGCGCCCAGCACAAACATCCCGTGCGTCCTTATTCCGTATTGATGAAACTTATTAATCCCATCCTCAATCTGCTCAACAGTCAGCTTCTTGCGATAAGAGCGGAGCGTGCTCGGATTTACGGACTCAAGCCCAAGATAGACAAAAAAGCAATTAGACTCTCGCATCAGCTCCAGTAGCTCCTGGTCCTTAGTGCAATCCACGCGAACCTGCGCAGTCCAGCTTGGAGTAATTTTATTTTCAATCATCAGCCTTAGCAGTTTTTTAGTATTCTCCGGATTCGCAACAAAATTATCATCATAGAAAAATACAGTGTCCCCTTTTTTCAAATTAAGGCTTATCAGTTCCTCCATAACATTTTCTGGAGAGCGGAATCTGTATTTCCTGCCAAATAATTGCGTCACGGAGCAGAAACTGCAATCATAAGGGCAACCGCGAGAGGTCATCACAGGCTTGATCCCTCGCAGAGCCAAATCAGCCCCTGTGTCCATCAAACTGAAATCCGGAAAGGGCAGGGTATCAAGATTCAGACAGGGTTCAGCAGATGGATTATGGAAAATCCTGTCTCCTACCCGAAAGCTCAATCCCGGAATTTTTTCCAGACCAGACCTCTGCTCAAGCGCGTGCACAAATGAAAGAATGCTTTGCTCAGCCTCTCCCCGCAAAACAAAATGCCCGTGAGAAAGCGCTTCTTCAGGGAAAAAGCTCGGATGGGGTCCTCCAAACACGATGGTCTTGCCCAGACGCATAAGCTCATCTCCGAGCACATAGGAGCGTTTTGCAGTTGAGGTGATGGAAGAGATGCCGATTAAATCAGCATTTAACAGCTTCTTGTAATTCAGTTTCTTAGCAGTCTCAATCAAGACCTCAACCTCGTGTCCAGCCTGCTTCAAGATACTGCCAAGAATAAGTGTTCCCAGTCTGGGCAGAATAAAACGCGAAAAGATATGAAAATCCGGCGGACGAGGCTCTATAAAAACTATCTTCATTTTTCTAATCATAATAGCACATAGAAATAAAATAGCCACTAGGATTCCAACAAGCCGATTGTGGAACCTGGCAAAAATGTTCAAGCGGATAAATTTGGCAAAGCCGATATATGCGCGGAATTTAGTCGCAATAACGATTTTAACATTTTCTATTCTGCAGACTTGACAACATTTGTATAATGGGTTCTAATAAAAGAATAGAGAGGGGAAATGATAGATAAACCCAGAGAAAGGTGGGCAAAGGGCACTTTCCTGATTGCGCTTGTGATGATCATCAATCATCGGAAGGACCTGGACTGGCTCGGACAAACCAGCTTGACGGAAAGAGATATGGAGCAGATTCGCGGGAAAATCCTTCCGTCTTCCTGGTATAGTCTGGATTTATTTGAGCGGATGGGTTCTGCTGTGTTCAAGCTGGTGGGCAAAGAAAAGCCAGAAGGAGCTTATGAATTCGGCAATGGCATTATGTGGCAAATTCTGAAAAAGGTATATTCTAACAGCCTTCTGAGGAATAATCCTGAATCTGCCTTGAGCATTTTTGCCACGCTTTATAACGGCATTTTCTTTAACACCGGCGAAGCGCATTTTGAGAAGGATGAATCTGGAGGAACATTTCGCATCACAGACATATTCGGCATCCCATCGCAGGAATCCTTTGTGCCAATGCTTAAGAGCCTTTTGCGGAAGATTGTGGAAGAGAATCAAGGAAGAGATGTCAGGGTTGAATGCCCGGAAGAGTCTGTTCTTCGCTCCAAGAAACTCAACTCCGCAACCTATCGTATTTACTGGCGATAATTGATGAAATTGAAACCATCTCCGCAGTGGTCCAGAAAATCGTTCCCTCCAGAGCCTTTGAAGACCAGACCGCAGTTTTGCTCAGATTCCGCAGAAGATGGTTAGACAGAAACGGAGCAAAAGGGTTATAATGTTATATTATGTTGAAGCTATCCAGATTTTTGTTAGCGCTGACTTTTGTGCTTGTGGTAGGAACTTTTAGCGAGAGTGCTTATTCAGAGCAGGGCAAAGATAAAGATGGACCGAAAAAGGGTTTGGTATTCAAGGAGAGCTGGAAGGAAGATTTAAAGGGGATTTATCTTGCGACATCTACCGGGGATGTTCTGGTTCATACCGAGCAGTGGGTCAGGTTTTATGATGTAAATGGGAAGCTGGTCTGGAAAAAGGATGACTTGAATTTTGTGACTGGAGGGGGCGTTAGTCGGGAAGGCGATTTGATTATTTATCAGAGCAGTCCTGTTCCAAAGACCGGTCAGTTGACCACATTGGATTTGACGGTTCATATTTTAAATCATCAGGGCGATGAGGTTTTAAGCAAGCCCAATCCTTATCGGTATTTCAACACCTTGTTAAGCCCCAAAGGGACATATATTGTTTTCGGGGAGGCAACTGCGAAGAAGATTTATGTTTATGATAAGAATTTGAATCCGTTATGGGAGCGCGAGACTTATCTCTGGTATATCGGTTTTGATCCTGATGAGCGATTTATTTTTGATTCTGTTTCAGGGATGCTCTTGAATACTGATGGAAGGCGTGTGTGGGAGCTTCCTGCAGGACAGAAATTTTTAGGCATCTCTTCCGGGGCTGAGGTTGTTTTGAGCCAGCCGTTTTTAACGATTGGCTCTGGGAGGAACAAGCTTTATTTGACGAATCGGGTTAGCCTGGAGCAGGTTATTCTGGATGGGTATTGCGCTGGGGTGTCTTATGACGGCTCTCTGATAGCTTATCAGGGTCTTGACCGCAAGGTTTTAGTTTATCGCACGCGGGAGTTGTTTGAAAAAGAGAAGGGAAGGGGAGAAGCAAATCCTGTTTGGAGTTTGGATATTAACCTGGCAAAGCTGTTGCAGTTCTCGCGCGATGCTCAGAGCTTATTTATTTACGGAGAAACCAGCCAGAAGTATGGAAAAGCTATTTTTATTGATTTGAATAGCGGCAAGAAGCTCTGGGACAAGGAATGGTTTAGCCCGCTTTTGAAGTATGTATTAAGCGAGGACAACAGATTTTTTCTAGCTCAGACAGATTCCAGGAGTATTGAGTATTACTGCCTGAAATAGGTTAAGGTTTAGGTCTGGCTGTGTTCGGTTCAGCAAAAGTGTATGTTTTCATTTTCTCCTGAAATTCATCCAGATATTTTCTCAGCTCTTTTTCATATTCTGGCTGGAAAGGTTTTTGGAAATAATAGTGTCTCATATAATTATCCATCATTTTTTTCAGCGCTTGGATCGCCATCTTCAGAGATACTGCTGGATGGTCATTGGATAAATTATGCTTCTCTGGTGAAATCAGTTGCTCGCGAACCGCGAGAATAGCGGATTTATCGCCGAGCCATTTGCGAAATCTATTCCGATACGCGGAGAAATATGGGTCTTGAGCTTGTTTTAACTGGTCCAGCCCGGCTTTCCAGTTTATTAGCCCGTTGCGGATTTCCACGATCAGGTTATAGGTTTGGATTAACTCTTCTTTACTCAGAGGTGGCAAAATAGTTTCCTCTGGCTTCCCCTGCGCCAGAATCTGCTCTTTAATCTGCTCTTCGGATTTAGCGCTAGGGTCAACAGGTGGCTTGGTAATGTCATCGCATCCTATAGCAATGATTAGCGCCATTAGAAAAAGTATTGTTAAAAAATTTTTCATAGCCGTTCCCTTATTTAATTAACTAATATAAAACTTTTACCAAGTAAAGTCCCTCAGCAGGAGCTGTGGGACCAGCCTTTGTCCGGTCTTTAGACTCCAGAATCTCCTTTATGGTTTCAGGCAAAATTTTGCCAGTTCCTGCTAAAACCAGTGTGCCTATTATATTCCTGACCATTTGTTTGAGAAAGCCATTAGCCTCCAGCTCAAAAATAATATAGCCAGCCTTTGTTTCAATTATATCTATCCTGCTGAGGTTCCTGACCGGGTCCTTTTCCTTGCTATCCGGGCTTTTTGCCTGAAAGCTCGCGAAATTATGTTCTCCAATCAGATAGCTAGAAGCCTTCTTCATTTTGTCTATGTCAATTTTCCAGGGAAGATGCCAGCAATAAGAATGACCAAAGGCTCTTCTATGCGCACGATTGTAAATCAGATACCTGTAGATTTTGCTTTTTGCCTGGAATCTGGCGTTGAATTTCGGTTCAGCTTCTTCGCAGGAGATTACAGCAATGTCTGCTGGCAGAAGCGCATTAAGCGCCCGGACAAACACCTCGCAGGAATGCCTGCTTTCTGTCCGGAAATTGATCACCTGCTCCAGAGCGTGAACCCCTGCATCTGTCCTGCTTGCGGCAATCACGCGTATTTTTTCCTGAGTAAGCCTCGCAAGGGTCTCTTCAAAAACTCCTTGAACTGTCCTCAATCCAACCTGATACTGCCAGCCATGAAATTTAGAGCCGTCATATTCCAGAACCATCTTCAGATTTCGCTTCAAGCCTGGCTCAAACCTCCGCGCTGTATGCTCAGGACAAAACCGCAGATAAATAAAATTGGGTCAAGGCACGCAGTTCCTTGTTAAAACTCAAAGAGCAGTCCAGCGCTGTATCCCATTCCTGAGAAATCAAACCCATTTCCCTGCTCAATCCAGCACCAGCGCGCCTCCAGATTAAGGAAAACATTTTCTATACCCCAATCCTGTTGCATAGCCATTTTTCCGCTTGGGTCAAGCCTCTCCAGAAGAATCGCCAAGCCCGCGCTCGCATGCCAGCCGGTCTTATCCCCCTCCACATCATCTCTGTATTCATTATCCTCTTTGAAATACCAGTAGTCATACCCGATGCCTCCGCTCGGAACCAGGAACTGCTCATTGAAAAAATCAAACCTATAAATAAGCTCAGCTTGCGCAGGAATAAGCATCAGCCGAACATCTTCCTCGCTCTCCTCCCCAGTATTTATGCCGAGCCGTTCTCCTTTCCGCTCAGCATACCCAACGCGCACAAGCAGGTCAAGGTTTCTCACCGGATACCAGCCCACGCTCAGCCCAAACGGCTCAAAAAATTCCTTGTCAAAAAATTCTTCAAAAATTTTAGACTCGTCAAAATAGTAAAGAGAATACCATACCTCAGCTGAGCCATAAGACCTTGGCTCGGTCTCCTTGGCGAATAAATCCTTGAGAGTTGGCTGAGTCTGCTCCTGCGCCCGGGCAGAGCCAAAGAGCGCGAGGAAAATTCCAAATGCTAAAAACATTTTTCCAAATTTCATATCTTGCTCCTTAATCTAATTTTTAGAATCATTACTATAATAAGAGGCAGTATAAGCAAAAGCATCTCTGAGGCAGAAGCGTGTTTTGGCTTGCTGGAAATATCTCCTAGGCAATCCAGTCCGCCTTTTTCTCCAGCCTCATCCGAGGGACCCTTGGTTTGCTCTGGTGTCGCATAATTCCGCTCGCTGTAGGATTTATTTCCCGCGGTATCTATCAGCACGACCTGCGCGCAGTATTGAGTGCCATTATTGAGCTTCTCCACAACTTTTTCATAATCCTTGTCAGGCTCAGGGTCTTTGATCTCTATGGGCGAAGCAGGGTCTCCGTTTCCGCCGGTTTTATCAATCTCGCCAGGTTTATAAAATCCCGCATTGCAATTGGTTCCATAATATATCACATATTTTTTCAAATCCTTTAGGTCCGGGCTATGGAATTTGATAAAAATTTTCTGATCCCCGAATCCCATCTCAAATTCCTGTGGAGGAGGGGGTAAATCAATTTTTACACGAAGAGCGTTTCTGCCCTGATGATATGGCGCTGAATATCTATCCCGGACAAAAACTCCAAGTATATGTGTTCCATCTCCAAGGTCTCTGCTATTGATAAAAACCTCTGCAGTGGTTCCTTTTAACTCGCCAGTCGCAAGTGTTGCCCCGCAACCTGATGGAGAAATCGCAAAATTCGGACATTCAGCAACCGTGTAAAACGAATTTGTTACATCTGTGTTGAATTTTATTTTGAAAGTCTCGGTCGTAACAGTTCCTCCTCTGGCAAGCGATAGATTGCTGATGATGGGATTTGCTGTGATTATGGACACCGTATCCGCTCCCTCTGGAGAGGCATAGAGGTACCCGTCCCTTGAGCTAGAACTTGCCATAAGCAATTGCCCTGCTGAAAAGTTTTTAATTAAATGCGGGTCCTCAGCCTTGAATTCCGCGGTATTTTTGTTCAAAGAAGATAGCATCAGGGTATTTGCCTGCGTGAAAAACACAAAAGTGTCTGTTTCTGCTGATATTTTGTTAATCCAGATTCTCCCTGCTGGAATGGCTGAAAGCCGGTCATAAGCTGTGGCAGGAAGCGCTATTAGATTTCCTGCAATCCCTTCTGTGACCTCATAAGACCATAACTCAGCTAAGTCCTGATTGCCCACAATCAGAACCTGTCCGTTGGAGTTCGCACCAAGCCCCTGATAAGCATAGAAAGCGTTAATCTCAAGGTCATCGCTAACTATATTATTCGCAAGCTGGTTAGAAAAGCAACGATAAGCAAATAGCCTGCTATAGCCCAGAGCATCCTCTGATTTCACAAACAGCCGCTTCCTGCTTTTTGCCATCTCAAAATTTCTCCCAGCGCTGTCTGTAATAAACCCATACTCCTCAACTGAATTCTCACTGACCAAAAGCCATGCAAGGGAGCTGGTGCCATTGTGTATCAATTCCACAAATACGCAATCCATAGACGCGCTGTCAGAATCCTGGAGCGCAACGATTTGTCCCAGAACCGTAGAACCGCTCGCAACTGTTGCTCCGGGCTCTATATGAATGTCCGCTGGATTCAGCGCCTGATTAAACCCCAGCGAGAATAACGGGTCAATGTCCATCCATTTCACCGCCCCGCTCTGATAAGCAAAATAAACGCGCCCGCCAGAATAGTTCAGGTCCATTGAGCTGACCGAGCCATTCAACTGCACAGTGTCTGCTCCAGCTGGATTGAGCAATCTCCAGTTCCAGCTATCAACAAAATAAAGATGCTCCGCGTTGCGGTTGAGCATAACAACAAAGCGATTTTTGCTGACTTCTATGCCATGGACCGGCTTACCTATCCCCATCTCTGCCTTTGCGTCCCCATAATCCGCAGGAGAGCCTTTTGCAGAAAGCGCAAAAAGGGTTAAAACCGCTCCCAGGCTCACGCTCGCTATAAGTTTTCTCATTATGTTCTATATTATACCCATCCTGAAATTTTTAACAATTTGAAATCGCCTACCTCCGATATTATTGACAACATTCCCCATTGACCGGTTTCCCGGAAGATGTTAAATTTGAAACTGGCATCCTCAAGGAGGCGAAAATGAAGATCATAGACTTCCATAGTCATATTGACGACATCCTTTATGGCGGAGAGATTATTGAGCCATATCCGGATTATGTCTGGACTCCAGGGGATATTTTTGAAAGGTCTTCTTATCGGATAGCTGGAATGAAGGGACCTCTGGAGCAAGTTTCCAGAATACTTGAAGTGCTTTATATTCATCATCGGATTCAAGTGGGCACGCTTGAAAATATGAAGCGGTTTATGAGCAAGTATGGAGTTGAGAAGAGCGTGCTTCTTCCGATATCTCCTAACACTGAGGCGCTGGACTATTTGAAAAAAGTCAAAGGGGATGAGCGGTTTATAGTTTTTGCCAGTGTCAGCCCAAAAGACCCGGACAAGGAAAGGAAGTTAAAGGAGCAGATGGCGCAGGGTTGCAGGGGATTAAAACTTCATCCAGTTCTTCAAAACGCTCCTCCAGAGCACCCCGGATATTTTGAGATTCTGGAAATTTTCCGCACATATAAAATGCCGGTTTTATTTCATTCAGGAATAGTGTCCTATTATCCAGCTTATCAGCCGGTTCGTTCAGGTTATGGAGAGCCTTTGAAGTTTGAAAAAATCATTCAGGCGTTCCCGGATATTCCAATAGTGATGGGTCATTGCGGGATGAGACAGGGAGAGCAGGTGATGGAACTCGCGCGCAAATACGAGAATGTGTATGGAGACAGCTCAAATCAGCCCTTAAAAACTCTCCGAAAAATGGCTTCGGTTCTGGGCAAGGACAGGCTTTTGTTCGGCTCTGATTGGCCCACATCTCATCAGATCACACCGATAAAAATTGGCTTAAAATTGACTCAAGGAGACACAGAGTTTCAGGAAAAATTTTTCTTCAAAAATGCAATAAATCTGCTTAATGAAAAAAGCTGATATGCTGATATGTCAATGCGCGAGCGTGCTTGCTCGCAATTCCTTATAAGCCTAACAACCTGTCTCTTTGCCCAGTTTATCCTGAATGAGCTCTTTAACGCGCTGGACCATCTGGTCAAAATTTCCGGATTTGATTATATAGGCATCTGCTCCAAAGCTATGGCACAAATCCATAAGCTCCGCGTCTGTTTTTGAGGAATAAATTATAACCAGAATGTCTTTAGTTTTTGGAGCTCTTTTTAGGTTTCTGCAAATTTCTATCCCATCTATCTCAGGCATCATTATATCCAGAAGAGCGACATCTGGATGATTTTTGACAATCTGCTGATAAACCTGCAACCCGGGACCAACTGGAATCACATCAAACCCGGCTCTCTTCAAAGCATCACAGGTAGCAGTAAGCATCAGCTTATCATCATCCGCAACCAGTATTTTTATTTTTTTCTCCAAATAGCCTCCCAGATTAAATTAGATTATAGCATTTAAACTTAAATTTGCCTTCCAAGCTTATCCGAAAGGATTTCCTTTATACGGGAAACTATTGCATCAAGGTCATTGGACTTGATGATAAAGCCATCCGCGCCAACAGCGTGCGCAAGGTCCATCAAGTCCGGGTCTTTTTTTCCAGAATAAATCACAATGATGATGTTTTGCGTCTTTGGAGCGCGCTTCAAATTCCTGCAGATTTCTATCCCATCAATCCCTGGCATCATTATGTCAAGAAGCACTAAATGCGGATTATACCTCAAAACCTCCTGATAAACCTTTGCACCCTGACTAACAGTCAACACATCAAACCCCGCGCCTTTAAGCGCATCTCCAGTAATTGCTAATTGCAGTTGATTATCATCCGCAACTAAAATTCTGGTCTTCTCTTCCAAGATTATCTCCTCCGCTCAACCTTGCTCAGAACAACGCTCAAGACCGTGGTCAGCTTAGCAATATCCTGATTTGCCTTGCGTAATCGCTCCGCCATAATCCTGGCTATATTCTTAAAAATGACCAAGCCGTCTCGCATATTTTCAGAAATAATCTTTTCAAAGTCCGAACTGCTAACCTCCAGAAGTGATACCTCAGTCCGGGATACCACAGTCGCGGTTCTCTGCTCCTCTCCAAATACAAAAGCTACCTCCCCAAATAAACTCCCTTTGCCAAGACGCACCAAAACCTTCTCCCGTTCGCGCTCCGAGAGTGGAAGAGTGATCGCCATAGAGATTTCAACCTCACCCTGTTTGATGATGAAAATGGAATTGCCAACCTCGCCTTCGTGGATGATAACCTCTCCCGGCGAAAACCTGCGCTCTCTCGCTATACCAAGAATTTGCCTTAAACCAGTCTCGCTAACGCCTTCCAGCGCCCGCACCTGAGAAAGAATCATAAGCTCTTCTGTCAAACTGCTCATCATTATTCTCCTTAGACAATCAGAAGCGCAACACTCCCTTTCTTTACAATAAAATCATCCGCAGGATTGATCTTCACCTCAACAGTCTTTCCCTTTTTGAAAAACTCCTGCTCAATCCCTTCAAACTGCTTTTTCAGAAACTGATCAATCGCTGTCAAATCCCCTGATAGAACATCATCAAGACCTATCCCGCGCTCCTGCTCCCACGCAAGACCGAATACAAGCGCTGATTCGCTTTGCCGAAAATGCTCCCGAATTTTCCCAAATGACGCGCCCTCAAGGTGGCTCGGAATTTTCGCCTGCTTAAAATGAGACCTCGGAAAAGCGGATAAAAGCTCCTGTCCCGCAAGGCATATCCCCGGTGCAATCACAAAATTAGCAAACAAAAGGTCGTGTCCAGAGCCAAACGCTATTATTGGGTCTACCCCCGCGCGCTCCAGATGACGCCGATTTTCAGCATTAACCAGTTCCGCCGCTATCCTGATGTTAGGATTCAATGACCGGGCGCTCAAAGCAGTTAACAATGCTCGCTCATCAGCCCGACTAAAGCCTTCTTCTATCCTACCATTGGCTAGTATAATTATCTGCTCCGCAAACCTCACACCAGCGCGCTCCAGCACATTTTCCTGGCTGGAATCCCCCCTTACAAACTTCAAGTCCTGCTCACGATATCTGTAAAGCAATTCTCCGATCTCCTCTTCAGGAAGCTCGTTCACAAGAACAATTCCAGGAACCCGAGAAGATTCCCGGTAAATGGTCTCCAGAAGAGATTTTCCACCAGAGTTCCACCCGCAAATAATCAGATGTCCTTTTAGCTTAACTTCTGTCATTCCTTTTCCCTCCATCAGCCTGTTCTCAACCAGCCGGGACGCTATTGTCGCAGTCAGGCTGGAAACAAATACCAGACTTAAAATAATCAAAACCACGGTTAAGGCTCTTCCAGCAGAAGTCTCCGGAGTGATGTCCCCATAACCAGTAGTGGATAATGTCACTACCATCCAGTAAATTGCCTTGCCAAAATTATCAAAATTTCTGCCCCCGGTTTTCTCTATAGCGTAAATTATAGTGGTCAACAAAACGATCATACTGCCCAGAATCAGAAGAACCCTACCAGAGCCCATTCCAGCAAGGTAATCAAAAAGCCGTAAATACCATTTCCCTCTGCCAGATTTCATCTTAATCTTTAATACCACTGCTTTTGAGCTTTTGCAAGCATCTTAAATCCATCCGTGCCCTGCGCTCTTATTTGCTCAAATGGCTTTAACAGCACATAATCTAATTGATGCCAACAAACCAGAATGAAAAACTGCGGAGTTTGACCAGAAGCGCACTGAGCCTTTTCCTCCTCGCACAAATCCTCGCGCTCCTGGAACTCTTAATTGTCCCTGCAACTTATGCCTTATTCCGCTTCCGAGAGTCGCAAAATTTTCTCTCCGAAATGGGCTTGCTCATCCGTACCCTTAACTCAACCAGCGCCTGGCTTAATTTCTACTCTTTCTCAATCTCCGCAATAATAATTTTCATCCTCATTAACATCCCAGGAACTTTCCTTATTCACAAAAACCAAACCAGCCTGAATTACATTGCTATCAGTCTCATCCTACTCTTCTCCTTCTCGGTCTTTTTTTTCCAGGCACTCTCATCTCCGGTTTCAAGTATCAGGAAAATACTCTTTGAGATAATTCTAGCAAGCGCCTTTATTCTTTGGCTCGCAACGCTCTGGCTCTTAAGAAAAAACGCGCAACACGCATTTCTTGTTCTCATAAGCGCATCTATCTTTATTCTGGTCAATCTCGCAAGAGCTATCCTTATCCTTTATAAAATCCAGCTAGGCACGCTCGGAATTTTTCTTATCTGCATCAGCGCAATCATCCTTATCATCTTATCCATCTGGCTTGGACTAAAAATTGAGCAAACTCGCTCAAGCCTCTTCAGCACGCTAAAATTTTTATTCGCTATCTCAATAATCGCATTCGGAATCTGGGTGCTTATCCTTCCAGCACTCCCCTGGGCTAAATGGTATTTTCACAAAACCCAGGACCCAAAACCTCCGAATGTGATTATGATCGTAATGGACACCGCACGCGCAGACCATCTTTCCCTTTATGGCTATCATCGCAAAACCACTCCTTTTCTGGAACACCTTGCGCAATACAGCCTGGTTTTTGAAAAAGCCTTCTCAACCTCGCCCTGGACACTACCATCTCACGCATCCTTCTTCACAGGACTTCTACCATCTGAGCATAATTGCACCTATGAAAACCTTCACCTTGATTCTCACTTCACAACTCTTGCAGAAATGTTAAAGCAACGCGGATACTTAACTATCGGCTGGTCAAATAATCCCCTCTTGAATTCTGCATCAGGATTGACCCAGGGATTTGATAAATTTGTGGAAAATAATCAGCTCCCGATTTACTCCGCAGAAATCATCAGAAGAGCATATCTCAACCGCTTCCCACAACTGGTCTCTGATAATGGAGCTAAGCTGACAAACAGAACACTATTCCGCTGGCTCAACAGACTATCTGCTAATCGCAAACCATTTTTTATCTTCCTAAATTATATGGAGCCTCATACCCCTTATACGCGCGACCCGCTCGCTTATACCTTTTTCAAAAAACCTGAAAATGCCCGCAAAAATTATGTCTCTCCAAACTGGGACATGTATAATTGCGAAAATCAGCAGAATAAAAACCTAAAAAATAACGCAGAAAAATGGTATGACGGCTCTATTCTCTACCTAGACAATGAATTGAGAAAAGTCTTTGAATTCCTTAAACAAAAAGGGCTTATACATAACACCATCATCATAATACTGAGCGACCACGGAGAGAACTTTGGAGAACATAACTGGTGGGGACACGGAGTTAATCTTTATAACTCAGACCTCTATGTGCCACTCCTGATTTTTTATCCCAAAATTCTTTCCCCCACAAAAATCTCAAATAACTTTTCCTTAAAAAATCTCCCAGAACTGCTCCTAAATTTACTCCAGAACAAAAACGAAAAAGAACTCTTTGAGCAAATTACAAAACCAGAGCCGATTTTCGCAGAGGTAATGACCCCTGTTATGTATCTGGACAGAATGAGCCAGGTCTGTCCCCAAACAGATTTTTCTAACTTAAATCGCGCCAAGAAAGCTTTGCTCCTGGATAACTATAAGCTTATCTGGGACTCACGAAACTACTGGGAACTATATAACCTCATCCAGGACCCCCTGGAGCTTAATAATTTAATCACCCAGAACCCAGAGCTTTTCAAAAATCTGCAAAATCAATTGAACGATTTTCTCTCAAAACATCCATATTCCCCAACAGCTGGAAAAATCAATTCAAGAACCCTGAATGCCCTCAAATCCCTAGGATACCTGAAATAACCTGTATGCCATTCCTGAAAAAACAGGAATCCACAAACCGAATATAATCCCAACACTTAAATCTAAACTAAAACATAATTAACTCGTTCCAGAACAAAACCTCCTTTCCGAAACTGCCCCAGAACATCTCTCTGATTCTCACATAAAAATCAATCTAAAAAATCCCTTTACGGACCAAAACCAAGCACATCTACAGGAACATTGCTATCTGTAATGGTCCCATTACCAAGTTGACCACTGCTATTTCTTCCCCAGCACTTTACGCCTCCATTTGATGCAAGCGCGCAGGTATGAGCCCAACCGCTATCAATAGAAGAAACAAGATAAATGCTCCAGCTATAGCTCGCCGGGCTTTTGTTTTTGTCCCAGACACCATTCTTGCCTGCCTTGACCTTATCGCTTGCGCTATCCTGATTCTGCCTGCATCCTGCAAGAACCAAAATAGCCACAATAATCCCCCATAAAAATCCTTTTCTCCTCTTCATTTTTCATCCTTCCTTTTTAATTGCTTTTTTATGAAAATTTGCAGAATCTCTCGGAACAAGAGCGCAAAAATTCTGGAAAGTTTTTATTGAATAAGGAAATTTTAGAAAACACTCTGAATGGACTAATTCATAGCAAGCGAGAAATATGTCCAAACTTGAACTCATCCCTCTGCTCCTCTTAGCTTGCTTTTATCATATTCAGATAATCTGTCAAGTAAAAAATGCATCTTTTCATTTGTTCTGATTATAGCATAGGGTAATGTCAGAAGCGGTCATAAGGGCAAAGCCCTTAACCCAAGGGTCAGAGACCCTTGACCCACTTTTTAAAAAAAGGACACTCGTGTCCCCCTTGACAAGGGACAGAGTCCCTTGACCCACTTTTTAAAAAAGAAGGACACTAGTGTCCCCCTTGACCCATTTTTTAAATCAAACATGGTTAAGAGCGTAAGTTGTTGATTTTAATGCAAAACAAAGTGTTCGGTATTGCCGAACAAAGCCTTGAAAAATTGTTTTTCAATCGTATATTATCCAGTGGTTTTTTTGACAGCAATGTTCGCTTTTCGCTTGAGCGGGAAGCGACTCATTGGGTTTGCGTTATTGGGACCTCGGCGCAAGAAGCTCACAGATACAACGGTGCAAGATAGAGCCAAGGTAAGGGCACAGCCCTTGACCGGTTCTGAATTATTGGAAGGATGAGACTTAACGCCAGGCAGGCTAATCGTCTGCACCGCGTTTCGGCTCAACCTTCCTTCTTTCTGAACCGGTTTTCAAGCCTCAAGGACCATTAGATTCAGGAGCGGTTCACAGCAAAACATCTTGCGGTTCGGGCGCAAGCTTGATGGAGGTCAACGCTTCCGGTCTTGGGCTTCAACAGTGGAGTAAGCGGAACAGCAGAAGCAGATTAAGGAATGATAGGCAGAAAAGGCAGGCAGGAGTGCCTGCCTCCCTCTCAAGAGTGCCTGCAGTCCTATATTTGCAAACCTGCTAATTACCAGCCCCCGGCATTGATTGAATTGCTCTTTGACAATTTAATAGCCAGGCAGGGTCGTAACCCTGCACCCAAGGGTCATAGACCCTTGACCCGTTTTTTAAAAAGAAAGGCACTGGTGCCCTGGTGTCCCAGATTCGGTGCAGGTGAAAACCTGCAAGGGACAGAGTCCCTTGTCAAGTGTGAAAACCCTTGGTTTTAATGTCGTGTCTGGCGGGACTTCGGAATCTCATACCTCAAATCTCAGAGCTAAAAGAAATTTTGCGAATCCCGAATTCCGAACTCCGAATTCCGAACTTGTGGAAAATTTTGCTTGCAAATTCAGAATTTTCTGCTAAACTATATTTTAACTTAGACCCTCATCAAAAGGTGGGTTTATTCAACCCGCCTTTTTTTTCAAGGGGGGATATGGATGATAAGTTTGGAACAGTTGGAGAATATGATGACGCCTTTGCTGGAGCAAAGGGGTATGGAGCTTGTTGACCTGGAGCTAATCCGGGACAGGAAGCGACTGCTCATTCGGTTTTTCATAGACCGTTTAGAGGGAGGCGTTACTGTGGATGAGCTTGCGGAGGTGAATCAGGAATTTGGCGCGCTTTTGGACTTGGAGAGCGCTATCAATGAGAGCTATATTTTGGAGGTAAGTTCGCCGGGGTTGAATCGTCGGATACGGAAGCTGAAGGATTTTCAAAAATATCTGAATCAGATTGTAGTTGTTGAGAGCAGGGAAAAGATTCAAGGTAGAAGGAATTTTCGTGGAAATCTTGTTGGTGCGGATGAGCAAGGGATCACGCTGGTGATAGATGGAGAGTCATTTTTTATTCCACATTTGCAGATTAAGCGAGCTCATCTGGATTATCAGTTTGATGATGAGAGAAGAGGGGGCTGAATAATGGGCACAGAATTGATCCAGATGATAGAGTCTATGGTTAAGGAAAAAGGGATCAGCAAGGATGCTGTCATAGAAGCGATCACGAAGGCGGTGGAAAACGCGGCAAAGAAGAAGCTGGGACATGACCGGGAGCTTGAGGTCAGGTTTGACGAGAAGCGTGGGGAGATAGAGTTGTATGCGTATAAGGAAGTAGTGGAAGAGGTTGAGAACCCGGATACTCAGGTTTCTCTTAAAGAGGCTCAGGCTATTGATCAGGAAGCAGTGGTCGGGGATACGCTTGGTTTTAAAATAGACCCGCGGAAGTTTGAGGAATTTGGAAGGATAGCGATTCAAGCCGCGAAGCAGGCGATGATTCAGCGTGTCAAGGACGCAGAGCGCCTGATGGTTTATGATGAGTATAAAGACCGGGTGGGAGAGCTGATCAGCGGAGTTGTCCGGAGATTTGAGCGAGGGGATATGGTCATTGACCTTGGAAAAGCTGAGGCTTGGCTCCGACATCAGGACCAGGTTCCCAAGGAATCCTACCGCGTGGGAGACCGTATCCGGGCTTATGTTTTAGCTGTGCAGAAAGATGTAAAGGGTCCTCAAATAATTTTGAGCCGGAGAGCGCCGGAATTTGTCCGGAAGCTGTTTGAGACCGAGGTGCCGGAGATAAGCGAGGGCATTGTGACGATTGAGGGAGTGGCACGAGAGCCCGGAGTAAGGACAAAGATCGCGGTGAGCAGTAAAGACCCGGATGTGGACCCTGTGGGAGCTTGCGTTGGGATGAAAGGCGCAAGGGTGCAGTCCGTGGTTCAGGAACTGCGCGGAGAAAAGATTGATATAATCAACTGGACCAAAGATGTTGCTACCAATATCTGCAACTCATTAGCTCCCGCGGTGATCACCCGGATGATTATAGACGACGAGCAGAAGCAGGCGCTGGTGGTGGTGCCGGATGACCAGCTCTCATTAGCCATTGGCAAGCGTGGACAGAATGTTCGGCTAGCTGTTCAGCTACTTGGCTGGGAGCTTGACATTAAGAGTGAAACCGAGATGACCGAGTTGAGTGAGAGCGCTCAGAAGAGCCTTGGAGAAATCCCCGGCATCGGCGGGATCATCTCTCAGAAGCTGTATGAGGAAGGCTTTGAAAGCCCTGAGGAGCTTGCCAAAGCTGACCCTGACCTGTTGGTGGGCGTGCCTGGGATAGGCAGAGCCAAAGCTGAAAAGATCATCCAAGCCGCGAGAGAATATCTGGAACGACAGAAAAGCGTGGAAAAATCTGCTGAGCCAACCCATGCTGAAAATGTTGATCCTCAGAAGGATAATCAAGAGTAAAGGCGAGGGAGATGGAGGGAGCAATGGAGGGGAAAAAGCTTAGACTTTATGAGGTGGCACGGGACTTGAAGGTGGACCCTAAGGAGCTTATGCCCCTCCTGAGAGAAATGGGGATTGCCAACCCAACCACGATGAGTTCCCTGGAGCCTGCAGAGATCAAAAAACTGAAAAAAGCTTTTGAGGAAAAAAAGGGCAAGACATCATCCAAGGTGGAAGTGGTGGAAATCCAGGTCAAGGAGGGAGTAAGGCGCAGAAGAAAAATGGCGCCTAAAGCTGAAGAAGCCCCTGCGCCAGAGCCTGCTCCAGCCGTGACCATTGAACAGAAAGAAGCGGAGCATGAGAAAAAGAAAAAGATAGGCAGAAAAAAAGTCGCGCTGGAGAAAAAAGCAAAAACAAAAGAAGCGCTGGCAAAGCCGGAGCCAAAAGAGACAGCGCCTGCTGAGGAGCGCGCGGTCAAACCAGAAGAGCCTGCTCCTGCTGAGAAAAAGCCCACGGGAATTGAGATTCTCAAAGCTATAGAAAAACCGGTTCTGAAAAAGCCCAAGGTCAAAATGAGATGGGTCAAGCCCATGATCCGCAAAACTGCGCGAGCCGCAGATGAAATCCCAAGCGCAGAAGCTCTGAGACAGGAACAAAAGCAAGCAGAAGCAGAGCTTGCGGAGCGCGTGGAAAAAGAAAAGAAAAAGGATAAAAAGAAAAAGGGCGTTAAACCTAAATCTGAGCTTGAGGAATTCCTTGAAAAGCCTGTTAAAGGAAAGAAAATCAAGGAGCCTCTGAAGCGGAAGCTGAGACGAAAAATCGCGTTTAAGCTGGAGCGAGGCGCGTTTGAGGAAGGCTTGGATTTGATTGACACGGAGCGGATTTATATCCCGCAGAAGAAAAAACCAGTTGTTAAGAAGCGTCCTGCTCAAAAGCCTCAGATAACTGTTCCCAGCGCTCGCAAGCGGATCGTCCGGATGGGAGAAACTATAAGCGCGGAGGAGCTAGCCCGCAGGCTGATGGTGAAATCCAATCTGGTTTTTGAAAAGATGCAAAAGCTCGGCATACAAGCCGAAGGGGATACTCCTCTGGATTTCACATCTGCGAGTCTGATTGCGCACGAATTTGGGTATGAGATTGTTCAGGAGGTTTTTGACGAGGGAAAGATTATCAAACTGCCTGTGAAGCCGGTTGAGGAAGGCTTGGAGCCTAGGCCTCCTGTTGTAACAGTTATGGGTCATGTTGATCACGGCAAGACGAGCTTGCTTGATTATATCCGCAAGACCAGGGTTGCTGAAAAGGAGCCAGGAGCCATTACTCAGAGCATTGGAGCGTCTTTGGTTGATGGTCCCTCGGGCAAAATTGTTTTCATTGACACCCCTGGTCATGCGGCGTTTACTAAAATGCGTGCTCGGGGCGCAGAGGTGACTGACATAGTGGTTCTGGTTGTTGCCGCGGATGATGGCGTCATGCCCCAGACCATTGAGGCGATCAATCACGCCAAGGCGGCAAAAGTGCCCATAGTGGTCGCCATCAACAAGATTGATCTCCCGAACGCTAAACCTGACCATGTGAAAAGCAAGCTCGCTGAGCAGGGACTGATGCCGGAAGAATGGGGAGGAGATGTGCTGATGACGCCCTGTTCCGCTAAAACCGGCAAGGGAGTTGATGAGCTTCTGGAAGCTATATCCCTTCAGGCGGAGATGCTTCAGCTACGCGGGAATCCAAAAATTCCAGCCAGAGGGTTTGTAATTGAATCCCGTCTGGACAAGGGCAGGGGAGCTGTGGCGAGCATTATCATCAAGGATGGCACCTTAAAGCCAAAGGATTATATGGTATGTGGAATTTATTCCGGAAGGGTTCGTGCTATTTTTGACCATCTCGGACGCCAGGTTGAGTCAGCAGGACCGAGTATGCCAGTAGAGGTGATAGGTCTGGATGGGGTTCCTGATGCTGGTGAGGAACTGATTGTGGTGGAGGATGAGAAGGCCGCAAAATTGGTTGCGGAGCATCGTGCGGAGAAGAAGCGGAGTATGAGTCTGAGCGGTTCTGTGGGGGCTAGTGTTGAAGATTTGCTCAAGAAGATGGAGCAGGGAAAGAAATCAGAGCTCAACCTGATCATCAAGGCAGACACTCACGGAGCAGTGGAAGCTGTTCGGGATTCGGTTTTGAGGATGAGCTCGGATCAGGTTGAGATCAAAATCCTGCATAGCGGACCCGGAGCTATCACTGAGAACGATGTTCTTCTGGCGGAAACCACTAAAGCTGTGATTATCGGATTTGGGGTTCGTCCGGAATCCAAGGCAGGAAAGCTTGCAGAGGAAAAAGGAATTCGGGTTTATACACATCGGATCATCTATGAGCTTCTGGACGAGCTTCAGAGGTTGATGAAGGGGCTGGTCAAGGTTGAGCAAAAGGAGAGAATCCTGGGACGCGCTGAGGTGAGACAGGTATTTAATATCAGCAAGGTTGGCACAGTTGCCGGATGCTTTGTTCAAGAAGGAGTGGTTCAGAGGGGCGCTAATTTGAGGGTTCTTAGGGACAATGCGGTTGTTTATGAGGGAAGGATAGGCTCGCTAAAGCGGTTCAAGGATGATGTCAAAGAAGTTGCAAAAGGACTGGAATGCGGAATCGGGATTGAAAACTTTAACGATGTAAAGCCCGGGGATGTTTTGGAATTTTATCTGATGGAAGAGAAGCCGCCGGGCTAAATTCAGGGAAAAACCAATGGTGGTAGGGGTATTGCGCATAGAGTTCCATCTGCCACAGGCGCACAGCCTGAAGGAAAAGCGAGGAATAATTAAGCGAGCCATCAATCGGATACAGGCTGAATTTAATGTTTCTGCGGCAGAGGTTGGAAAAAATGAGCTCTGGCAAAGTGCGGAGATAGGAATCACCATCGTGGGCAACCAGGGAGGATTTGTCAATTCTTGCCTAGACCAGATTCTGACTTTTGTGGATAAAATGGGGGTAGGCGAGATCACGAATCAGGAGATGGAAATTATCCATTTTTGAATGGCGGAAATGAAAAGATGCATCCTTTTAAAAGATCAGCTCGGGTTGCTAGCCTGCTTCAGAGGGAGATCGCAGGATTTTTGGAGCGAGACCTGTCAGACCCAAGGCTGAAAAAAATTACTATCACCCGTGTTCAGCTTACAGATGACCTGAAACTTGCAAGAGTGTATTTCAGCCTGATCGGAACCGCTCCAGAAAAGGAGCAGGCTATGGCTGGTTTAACCAAGGCAAAGGGTATGATCAAGAGGCTGATGGGTGAAAGAATCTATCTCAGGTTTGTGCCGGAGCTGGAATTCCATTTTGACCAGGGGCTGGAATACTCGCAGAAAATTGATGACATCCTAAAAAAAATTCATAACCAAGATGAATCTGATTCAGAAGATAAATAGAGAGATTGTAAAAGCAAAAAAAATTCTAATTGCCAGTCATCAAAATCCAGAGGGAGACGCCATCGGCTCTACTCTTGCGCTTTATCATCATTTTAGTTCTGGCAGGAAAATTCAAATGCTCAACCTGGATAAATTGCCATACTTTCTTGAGTTCCTTCCTGGCTCTGAAAAAATTTTTCATTCTCTGGAACATATCCGTCCTGATTTTGAACTAGCAATTATAGTTGATTGCACGGACCCAACGCGAGTTGGCGCAAACTTCTGGGAGCTTTTGAAAGGTAAGAAGGTTATCAACATAGACCATCACGAGAGCAACCGGTTTTTTGGAGAGCTTAATTTTGTGCAACCTGAGATAAGCTCAACCGGAGAAATCATTTTTACATTGCTCAAAAATTCTGGAAAAAAGCTCAGCGCTCGGACTGCCACCTGTCTTTACACTGCTATAATGATGGACACCGGCTCATTTCGCTATTCCAATACAAGCAAGAACACGCTGGCAATTGCTTCAGAGCTGGTTGCGCTTGGAGCAAAGCCCGGAGAAATATCCAAACAGGTTTATGAAAATCATCCTCCAGCGTGGCTAAAGCTAATCAGTATGGCGCTGAGCACACACCAGATTAGTGCCTCTGGCAAAAGAGCTGAGATGACGCTGACCAGCGCGATGTTTAGAAAGTCAGGCGCAGGAAAAGAGATGTCTGAGGGATTGATCAATTATCTGATGATGCTCAGAGGGGTTGAGGTCGGAATACTTTATCGTCAAATTTCTAAAAATAAATACAAAGTGAGCTTCCGCTCCTCAGGCAAGGTCAATGTTGCGAAATTATCAGAAGCGCTTGGCGGAGGCGGGCATAAACAAGCCGCGGGTGCCACGATGGAAGGCAATTTGAAGGATATCCAGGCAAGAGTGCGAATTCTGGTGGACGATGTGATCAAAAAATTATGAGCTATGAAAAAATTCACGGTTTGCTCCTGATTGACAAGCCGGTTGGAATAACCTCCCGTCAAGCAACAACAATGGTTTCTAAAATCTGTTCTGAAAAAACAGCTGGACACCTCGGAACTCTGGACCCGCTCGCAACTGGTTTGCTTCCAATTTTGCTCGGTCAAGCAACCCGGCTGGCTCATTTTTTAGAAGGTGATTCCAAGCTGTATCTTGCAAGGGTCAAGCTGGGCAAGTCAACCAGCACGATGGACCTTGAAGGTGAGGAACTTTTTTCCGCGCCAGTGCCAAAATTGAGCGTGGATGAGGTCAAAGAGGTGCTTAAGCAATTTACCGGAGAAATAGAGCAGGTTCCGCCGATGCATTCTGCGCTTCGTGTAAAAGGCAAAAGGCTTTATGATTTGGCGAGGCAAGGCAAAGAGATTGAGCGGAAAGCACGGAAGATAAAAATTTTTTCTATTGAATTGAAAAATTTTTCTGGCGATGAACTGGAAATTCTTGTGGAATGCAGTCCTGGAACCTATTTACGAGTGCTGGCGGATGATATTGGCAAGGCTTTTAAATGCGGTGCGCATTTATCTGCCCTTCGCAGGCTCAGGTCTGGAAGATTCTCGCTGGAGGAGTCAGTTCCGCTGGACAGGCTCACAGGAGAAAATTTTCAGGATTATTTGCTCCCATTGGAAGATATTCTGGATTTTGAAAAAATAGAGGTCGCGGATGAGATCGGATATAAGATCAAGGATGGGATGCAAATTCCGCTCAAAAGCCTTGGAATAGAAAAGCCGGCTGGAACTCTTTTGCGAGTTTTCTCCAAGCCTTGCTTTGCAATTGCGGAAATACTTGAAAAACAAGGCGCTTTAGTGGTTCAACCTGTCAAGGTTTTTGAAAGGAATTAGCTCAGGACTGTTTCCAGATTTTAATCAGCTCGCGAACTCTATCAGAAATAGATTCCGCGCACACTATCTCTGAGATGAATGCGGCAGAAGATGCGCCTGCGTGCCTGATCTGAGGAAGATTTTCTCGCTTGATTCCTCCAATAGCGACAATCGGTTTATTCACCTTTGCGCAAACTTCTTTAAGTTTTTCAATCCCTTGAATCGGGGTTGGTCTGCCTTTGGTTTGAGTTGGAAAGATGGCTCCAAACGCCACATAATCCGCGCCAGCCTTTTCAGCAATGATTGCCTCTTCTATACTATGTGTGCTTCTGCCAATTATAAGGTTTGGCGCTTGCTTTTTTGCCTCTTCAATCGGAAGGTCATCTGCGCCGAGATGGACACCTCCAGCGCCTATTTCAAGCGCAATCTCCAGGTCATCATTCACAATTAAAAGCGCATTATAGCTTTCACAAATTCTGGCTAGGCTTTGAGCTGTTTTAAAAAAATGCCTGCGGTCAAGATTTTTTGCTCGGAACTGAATAATTTTAGCTCCGGCATCAAGAGATGATTTAGCAATCTCCAGATGTGTTTTATGAGGGACAATACTATTGTCAGCAATCACATAAATTCCCTGAATGAGTAAATTCTTCACGCTAGGCGCCAGATGAATCAGGATTTTGACTTTAACTTTTTAACGATATTTTCCGCGCATTTTGTAGCAAAAGCCCAGATGGTCTCCTGCGGATTCACGCCAAGAGATGTTGGGAAAACGCTTGCGTCCGCAATGTATAAATTTTCCAGGTCGTGCGTCTGCATATCCAGATTTACCACAGATTTTTTAGGGTCAGTTCCCATTCTGCAGGTTCCCATTGGATGAAACGCCATTAGAAGGAACTGAGTTGCGTCCACTTTTAAATCTTGTAATTTCTCAACCTCCACCAGGGATTTAATTTGAGGAAAACAAGTGGTGCTGGTGAAAACTTTTTTTGCGCCAACCGCGAAAAGTATTCTAGCGGAGATGAGCATGGCTTTTTTCAGAGTATCCGCATCTCTTTGATTTGTGTTATAGGTCATCATTGGCTCTCCGTCCGGACCAACAGTAACCTTGCCTGCAGAGGTGTCGCTGACCATAACACCTACGCACGCCATATGGCGATAGTTCTTCAAATCATCCCAGAGCTCTTTGCCAAACCCAGCTATGCCAGGGAACTCAGACCCAGGCGCAGTAAAAGTAGCCTCCAGCATAATTCCCAATTCCGCATAATCATCTATATAAAGGCACTGTCCCACTCCTTTATATCCATCAATAATCTGGTCAAAAACCCCAATTGCTCTTCCGCATAAATGTAATTTCAAATTTTTTCCTACCTGCCCGGAACTGTTACAAATCTCACTTTTAAGAAGAAGAACTGGGGTATTCAAAGCTCCTGCGGCAATCACTACGATGTCCGAGCCGATCTCTATTGCGTGGCGGAATATCCCGGTCTCACGGTCTCTAATAGAACCTCGCACCCCGAGAACCTTTTCCTTGTCGTGAACAATAAACTCTGCCTTAGCATCACAGTAAAATTTTGCGCCCATCTCAACAGCTCTTGGAATATAATTCAAAATCATAGACTCTTTCGCATCTTGCTTACATCCAATTGAGCAATCTCCACAGCCCCTACACCGCTCATTGACATTCCGTCTAATCGGCATCGGATGCAATCCCAGTTTTTTCGCTCCCTCCGCAATAATCTCTCCATTTTTGCCCATTACATCTAAACCAACCGGACGCACGCTCGTGAGTTCCTCTACCCGCTCATAATAAGGTTCTAGCTCTTTTGCAGAATAGCCCTTGATGCCCATTTGTTCCCATTTTTTATGCGTGTAATCCGGCAGGCGGAAGCAGGTTCCCATATTAATCACGGTGGTCCCGCCCAGACATTTTCCAGTAGGCACCACTACCACAGGCGCTCCAATAGTAGTATCAAGCCCCTGATTGCGATATAGCATGGAAACACACTCAAACGCAGACCTGGGATAATCCTTACTTGAATAATTCGGACCTTCCTCCAGAACCACAACCTTTAAACCCGCCTCAGCCAGTTCCTTTGCCACAACTGCGCCACCAGCTCCTGAGCCAATAATGCACACATCAGCCTTTTCACGCACAGCGGATTTAATGCTCTTTCCCTCTATTATCGCGCCTTCCATTTACAATACTATTATTTATTAGCTTTTTATCTTGTCAACTTATAGCCGTGATGATTTGAGAACCCCTGGCTAGAAGCTTGCCTGCGTTTTTTTCAATCCACGCCAGAAGCCTGCTCCGGATAAAGCTGACGATAGATATATATTCCAGCCAGTATCCTCTTTAGATAAGATTTTGTCTCTGGATATGCAAGCATCTCTAGCCATAGGTCAGGTGGCATTGCCCACTTGCTCGCCTCTTCAAACCATTTGTTAACTGCTTGAGTTCCTGCATTGTAAGCGCAGAGTGTTAGAAACAATGGCCAGGGGTCAGGACCCGCAAGCTGATACCGGGTTTGAAGCTCGTTCAAATGATAAAAGCCTATTTCAATATTAAGCTCCGGATGGTAATACTCAATTCGGTCAACCTTTTCCATATTCATCTTCCGCATTGTAGCGTCTGCGACAAATGGCATCACCTGAGTTAGTCCAATGGCGCCTGCTGAAGAAAGCGCTCCGGGATGAAAATTACTCTCTGTGCGCATCAGGGCATACGCAAGGCTCAAATCAATTTTATATTTGCGTGCCCGGGGTTCCACCAATTCTGAAAATGCTCTTGGGTAAAGATAGCCAATATAGGAAATCTTCTGCTCAGGGGTAAGGCTGGGCGCAATGTAGTTGTAATAGATTTTTGTGATCAGGCAATATGCTTTTAGCTCAATCAACTTATTTGCAAGCCCCACGAGCGTTTGAAATGGATAGCTCTTTTGCTTAAGTTGCCAGTTCAAGTCATCCTGAGCCAGGTCTAAAAACCCTAGCCGGGCTAGAGAGAGACCAGCGGAGAATTCTGTGGGAAGCTCCATTGAAAAAGATGGCTGTACAATAGAGGAGCGGGCAAAAGGCTTGGGATTGGGATCAGACAGGAATGTGTAAGCGCTGACCGGGAAATTATCAATCAATTGCTGTCTCAATTGGCTTGCCTTTTCCGTCTCGTCATTCAAGTCATAACTCTTTGCCAGCCAGTAAAGAAATTGATCCTGGTTCTTTGAGCGTGGCAAGGCTTTATTAAAAATCTCCGCGGCTTTCCCATAAGCGCGTTGGCGAAAAAAAATCAGCCCGGTCTGGAAACTTGCTTCTTCAGCAAACTCGCTCTCAGGATAAACACGGGATAGCTTTTCAAAATAGTCCTGAGCGGAATTCAGCTCTCCCTTTGCCTCAGCCATTCTCGCCAGATGATAAAGCGCGCGAGGAGCAAAATCCGACTGGGGAAATTTTTGCAACAGCCGATGATAATGTTCTTGCGCATCCTGGTCTTTGCCCAGGCGGTGATATGCCCATGCCAGATAAAACCAGAATTCAGGATTTTTAGATGCGTATTTCTTCCCATCCTTCTCCAGAGATATCACAGCTAAGTATTCATTGCAGGAAAAATACGCACGCGCCAGCAAGCCTAAAAGCTGAGGCAAAATTTTATCCTCCGGAGCCTTTAGTTCAGCTTTCAACTCCTTTAATTCCTCTTTTGCCAGCCTATGTCTGCCTGCGTCCATCAACCTCCGGGCACGAATAATTTTCTGGTCTGGTTTTAAGTAAGGAGTAGGTGCGAGTCTTGCCGCAGGAACGCTGGCAGGAAAATTCATATACAGCTCTATTTGTTTTTCCAGAGCAGGTCCAGGCTGATTCTGCACGCGGTAAAATTCTGCTTCCAGAAAAAGGAACTCCGGATAAAGATGGTCAGGAATTTTGGACTGACGGAGTTGATAAATCTCTGTAGCGGCTGGCTCTATTTTTTTTGCCTTTAGGTATTGCTCAATCAGGCTTAATTTGCTCTGGAGGTAAAGCGGGCTGGCTGGGCTAACCTTAAGATAATGTTCTTCAGCAGAAGCTCCGTATTCCAGGTCAGCATAAACCTTGCCAAGATAATAATGAGCATATACTGATAATGGAGATGCGCTTTCCGCGGCTTTCGTCAAAGGCTCAATTGACTCCCGGGTCTTGCCCTGCTTGAGAAGGCTATATCCGAGTATGAAATCCGATGATGCTCTATCTCCTTCTGGAAAAACTATTTCTCCGGAATTCAGATTTTGCTCAAGAGCCTTCCAGTTCCGCTCATAAACCAGATACTGGACTTTTTCTATTTGAAAATCCTGGGCAAATACCAGAACCGGAATCAGCGCCCATAACAGATAAAACCACCTCATTTTTTTTTTTTCCAGAAACTGAACTTTCCAAATAAGCCAGGCGTTCTCTCTGGTTTTTCCTCAACACGGGTAGCTTCATCTGAAATCTCAGGTTCTTTTCTTTCTTCATATCTGAAGCTAAAAGACCCGAACTGAATTTCATCTCCCGGCTCAAGCAACTTTTCAGTAATCCGTTTCCCATTGACCATAGTGCCGTTTGTGCTTTCCAGGTCAACAAGAACCCAGCCTTGTTCAGTCTTGTCCAGACGGGCGTGCAGACGAGAGACCTTCTCGTCCGGAAGAACAATATCACACTCCGGGCTTCTGCCAACCTGTTTGATCAAGCCAGTAAGGGGATACGCGGTTCCATCTATTAGGTTCTTCAGTTGATAGCTCATTACAATAAGTTTAGCAAAATTTGCGGATAAATCCAAAAGAAAAAAGCCAGTTGTATTTAAGGGCTGAAAATTTAGCGGATTGTGAAGTTATGGTCGCTAATGTCAAAAAGGTTTGAATTATCCGCGTCAATAATTTTAATTCTTGCTCGCTGGGTTTTAGAGTCAGGCACAGTCCAGACAAAACTGCCATCACTGGGAGTTGCGTCAGTGATCTTTTTCCAGGGACCGGATGCGCCGGATGTTGAGTACTTGAGTTTAACATTAGCGCTACAAATTCCGGATTTTGCCCATTTAATTTTATGCCTGGTGCCGGCTTTCCATTGCTCGGAGCCGTTTGGAGACAGAATTGTATACTGGCACAACTGGGGATAGGATAGCTGGAGCGTGAACTCCTCTTCTGTTCCTTCAAAACCATCAACCACGATGTAATAAGTTCCAACAGCCGCATTCTGAAGAGTTGCGGAATCAAGCCCGAAAACTGCGCAGGCATCCGGGGAACAGGAGTTCAAAATAAAAACATCCAAGCCAGGCTTTGCTGAAATCTCTCTGGCAATGATGTCTCCGACTGCGCCAGTGCTAATCTTGAACACCTTTTCTGGTCCGCTCTCATCACGCGTAGTGCAATTATACTTTCCTACCTTGTAGTCTCCTCCAGCGTTAGTCCCCTGATATGGCACATCTGATAAAAGTGTAAGCGCGGATGCGCAAGATAAGTCTGTACCAGAATAGGCAATGATGAAATTAGCGTTGCTCTGGTCAGAATAGTTAGGGTAAGTGAGGTCTGTTAGTTTAACCCTTGCTTGCTCTGTTGGGCTATTAGGCAATGTCCATAAAAAAGAACCGGTATTGACAGAGGATTCTGAAATTGTTGTCCAGGTTGCACCTCCATTGCTTGTATATTCCAGCTTGATACTTGCTCCGCAGGATGAACCTGTTTTTGACCAGAGGATATTATGAAGGGTTCCTTCACTCCATCGCTCCGCGCCATTGGGCGAGAGGATTGTATAGACGCAGGATGGAGAGATTATAAAATTGGAATTGCTCTCATCGTTTGAACTTGGCATTACGCTATCCATTACTCTTACTCGCGCCTGGCTGGTCGTGGTATTGGGCAAATCCCAGGAATAAACGCCATTGTTTGGAGCAGAATCTGTGATCTTTGTCCAGTGAACTCCGCTGTCTGTTGAATAGTCCAGCCGAACGGTTGCTGAGCAGTTAAAATCGTTTTTTGTCCAGGTGATTTCGTGCGTGCTGTTTGCGTCCCAGTTCTCAGCGCCGTTCGGTGATGTGATACGATATGAGCAGGTGTCAATTTCGCTAATGACCAGCGCAAATGGCTGAGGTCCCTCCGGGATGTTATACCCTTCAACTATTATGCTGTAATCTCCAGCTTCAGGTGTCAAAAACAAAACCTGTTCCTCAACATTGCGCCTGTCGCCGGTTCCGCCAGTGATGCTCTGTCCATTGGCAAAAGTGTTTCCACGATAAGTGATGTTATCCGGCGTAATCACTTTGAGGTCCAGGTCATTTACCAGAGTGATGGATGCGGAGGGCATAGCTGGATAATCAGTCCAGACCAGGGTTATTTTTAGCGGGAAATTACCGCTTGCAGAATATGTATAATTCCTTGTCTCACCAGTGAACAAACCATCTGTATCATCCACTACCTTTATTCCTCCACTCTCTCCTGCAAAATAAAGCGTGTGCCCCAGAAGGATTCTTCCCCAGCCCTGACCCGGAGACGGAATCGGACCGTCAAGATAGTCCCCGGTCATATTAACCGCACTATTGATCAGCACCGCTTTTATTAAGGCAGAGCTTGGGATGAATTGATCCGAAGGAGTGGCAGAGCCTGTGGGATAAAATCCTTCGGTGAAATACTGTCTAACCAGCGCAGAGAGACCAGCGACCAGAGGCGTTGCCATACTGGTTCCAGACATTGTCCGCACCCCGCAATTAAAACTCTCGGGATCAGCGTCATTGTCCGCAGAGATGAGATAGTCTCCGGGCGCAGATACAGTAGGCTTGATCCTGCCATCTTCCGCTGGTCCGTGGGAGGAAAAGCCTGCTATATCTTCAGGATTATAACCAGGGTGAGCGTTCTCGCTTGCGGCAACGCTGATGCAGTTTTTTGCAGTGGCTGGCGAGTTGATGGTAAAGATCGCGGGACCGTTATTCCCGGCTGAGAAAAGGATCAGGAAATCCGGATGATTCCAGATAAATTGGTCAACCTGCTGAGCAGAAGTGTCATACCAGCCATTAACAGAATGTCCCCAGCTATTAGAGTGGATGCGTGCGCCATCATCATAAGCCTGCTGGAATAACAGATTCAGGTCTGCTGGCGGATACACTGAATTGCCAGAACCATACCCTATGTCCTGGACAATAAGTCTGGCATTATAAGCAATGCCGTCATAGGAGTCTGGCTGAGATGGATTTGCAAGATCATCTCCCAGGATGGTCCCGGCAATGTGTGTGCCGTGGTCGTGTCCGTCCCAATCCGGATCAGTCCAGTTATGATACGCGATGATTTTTCGTTGAGCCAGATTAACCGTTTCTCCGGGCAAGCCCTGTTCGCTATCATAGAAGAAGCACATATCCGCGTCCACACCGGTATCACTTATTCCAATGATCTGTCCTGAGCCTGTCAAGCCTTTGCTCCAGAGATTAGTTTGTCCTTGCTGATAGGATTGCACTACCCAGCGCGCTGAATCATTATGAAGCGCTGGCTCAACATATTCCTCAATCCATGCGACTGAAGGCTCTTTAGCAAGAGCAACAGCAAGAGCTTTAGCACGGCTTTGCTCAAGCTCCAGCCTGAGATAATCGTCATAAACCCCGCTGGTTGTTTCCACTATCCTGGCGCCCAGAGTCAGAGCGCGTCTAGCAACTTGCTCAAGAGACTCACTTTTGAAAACCTGAACAGTGAGTTTGAGTCTGCGATTGTTCTTTTGTAAAAAATTGTCTTTTAAGATTGGCGGAGAAATTTTATACGCAGGTATAAACTCTCCAACCCATCTTACCCGCGGGCTTTTTTTCAGTTCCTCAAGCCCTTGCTCTGGAATTCTGAGCAAATAACAGAAATCCGGGATATAGCTTAAAATTTGCCCCTGATGAGCCTCAATCAGGGTCCTGTCAGAATTCTTGATGGGTCCTCTAAACTGCGCCAGATAATAATTCTTTTCCCTGTCTGATTCCCGGATATGAGTAAGCTCTTCTGGAAAGGGCAGAGGCTCTTTGAGCGGGTCAAAGGAGCCAGCCCGGAGATGAATCATAATTCCTGGGTCATTGGTGTTGTCAGAAGATTCTCCGTGATTCAGGCAATTTGTAAAGAGCAGAGCACTTCCTGTCAGCGCTAACAAAACGCTCAGGAATTGTGCGATTTTATCCCGTCTCATTCAAAAGCTCTCTTAATTCTGATTCCAAAAAAAGGCTTCAGGTTGGCAGGAAAAAATAATGGTCTGATACACAGATATGCCATAGCCGGGCTCTGCCTCCTTTGCTTAATTTTTTAGAATACAATCTATTCCAGGGCTTTGCAAGCGAGTTTATATGCTTGAATTTTGTCACAAAGATGTTTCTAATAGAATGAAAGAAAATGGGGCAGGTTAAAAAATTTTCTCCCACGGGCTTCTTTTTATGAGCGAATTCGCAAGATTGATCGGGACCAAACGCACTTTTCTTTTTGCTCTGGCTCTGAGTTCCCTCTCGCTCGCTCTGCTCGGTCTGGCAAGGAGTTTTAACTTGATTTTGCCTCTGTTCTTTCTTTGCGGTTTCGCCAACAATAAGCTCCCTTGGCGGAGCGATCGGTAGCTTTCCTGTCGGAATTCTGGCGGAAAATTATTCATTCTCCATTGCAATGCTTTATCCCTCTTTGCTTTTGGTGCTTCTTGCCTTTATTTTTCCCCTGCTGAAAAACGCGTATAGCAAAAACTCTCCAAGCTCCAAGCCCTCTGCTTGATAGTTGCAAGCTCAGGCTGTTTCGTGATTTAATTTTTCAGATGAATAAAAAACTTGGTTTAATTTTGTTCCTGGCGTTTTTTCTGCCAGTAGTGTTTTTTCACTATAGAGATTTTATTGACCCTGGAAAAAGCCTGTTTCTTACGGTCTTTGACGACCCTGCTCCGAGATGGAGTTTTTATCCATGGCTTGTAGAAAGTGTGCGTCAAATCAAGCGCGACCGGTTCCCGCTCTGGTGCGGTCTTGAAGGCGCGGGTATGCCTCTTCTAGCTAACTATCAAAGCACTCCGTTTAATCCCTTTAATCTGATTTTTGAGCTTTTTCCAAATTTGAAATTGCTGGATTTGCTTTTGGTCTTAAAACTGGTTCTGCTCGGAGTTTTTACATTTGTCTTTTTACTTGAGCTGGGGCTTTCTCCATTATCCGCAGGCGCGAGCGCTCTTACTATATGTTTTTCAGGCTATGTTTCCAAAACCATCAATCAGGTGAACATTAACACTGAGATTTTTCTGCCAGCAGGGTTATTGGTGGTTGAGAGAATTTTTAACAACAGGTTCAGTTTGCTGAAATTTATTCTGCTTACACTGATCACGGCAATGGCTCTTCTTGGTGGCAATCCTGAGGCTGGTTTTTATTATTTGTTGTTTCTAGCTCTTTATTCCCTGGTTCGTGCAGGCTTCTCTCACAAGCGCGAGCTTTTATTAATTGGCTTAAGTATTTTTCCAGCTTTATTTATCTGCTCCGCGCAATTTCTGAGCTTTATAGAATATCTTGGCTATGGCTGGCATATTCATAATACCTATCTTCATACCATTGGCAAGCCAGCTTTGCGCTGGTTTTACAGCCTGTTCTTTCCATGGCTTTTTGGTCCCAGCCTGAGCCATCCGCAACAGCTTTTTCATCTGAGCTATCTCGGCTTGGTCCCGGTTTTTCTTGCTCTGTTCAGTTTAGTTAGAATCAGGTCTCTCAGCAGGCAGGGGATATTTTTCTGCGTTTACGCATTGGTCTTTCTAGCAGTGATTTACCGGATTAAGCCTCTGGACTATATAAATTACCTTCCGCTGATGAGCCGGATCGCCAGTGTAAAATTCGCTTATTTCGGAGTCTGTTTTTGCCTATCCGCGCTTGCTGGTTTTGGCTTGGAGCAATTTTTGAAAAAAAACATACGCGGAAAGCAATTTGCAATTTCATTTGGCATAGTTTCCTCTCTCTCAATACTCTCGCTTTTGCTTGCCTATAGCTTTCGTTTGAATCCTTCTGCGTCAATTTCCCGGGGCGCATGGCTGATGCCGATGCTCCTTATTCTTCTGGCAGGAGGCATCGCTCTTTACGGAATTATTTTTGAGGAGATAAAGCTTTCTGGCGCGCTTCTTGTATTTCTGACTCTGATCAATCTCCTGCATCTGTATCCTGGCTTGCGTCCGAATAGCAGAATAAATCCGGAAAGCTGGCGATATAAAACCCAGAAGTTTCCGCCATTCCTTATGCCAGTTGTCAATAATCCAGGCAGATTTATTGCTCTGCACGGAATTTTTCACCATAATCTGAACCTTATCTATCGCTTGAATGACTTGCGAGTGTTTGAAGGGATTTATCCGGAAAGTTATGTTCGGGCAATAGCTGAGATAGAAGGCTTTAATATGGAAGACGCAGTGGAACAATTTTTTCAACACGGCTGGTCCTTTGACATAAGCGCCAAGAATTTGAGCCATCCATTGCTCAGCCAGCTAAGCGTCAACTACCTGCTCAGCCCTCGCGAAATCAGCGTCCAAAGCTGGAACCTGATTTCGCAGAAAGATAGTTATTACATTTACAAAAATCCAAATGCTCTGCCACGGACAAGAATCCAGCCGGGTAATACATCGCAGGGCATTGGCTTTAGCCGGGCGAATCTGGAGATGGACCAGACGGATTTTCTCAAGGTCAGGGTAAGAACAAATCAACCAGCTGATTTGGTTCTTGCTGACCAGTATGCCCCTGGCTGGAGGGCGTTCTCTCTTCCGAACAAAACCGAGCGCAAAATTTCTCCAGAGGCGATACTTTTGCGTAAGGTGCCTATTCAGCCTGGGGATGATTACATAATTTTTATCTACCAGCCCTGGGGGTTCAGGATCGGGGTGTTCTTCAGTCTGGTTTCAATCTGCGCTCTTGTTTCTGCGCTGATTTTTCAACAGATTCTCAGACTCTTCTCCAGACGGCTTGCAATCAGAGCTTAATCTATGTTAATAAATTTTAGATGAGACCGCGCAGATACTTTTTTATCTTTCTATGTGTGTTTCTGGCAGGGATGTTTCTTTCTTATGCGCATTTCTTAAAATCAGACCAGAGTTTGTATCTGGCGTATTTTTACGACCCCTGTCCGCAGAGAAGTTTTTATCCCTGGCTCGTTGAGAGCGCACGCCAACTGCGGGATGGTCATTTCCCTCTCTGGTGCAACCTGGAAGGAACTGGTATGCCGCTTCTGGCAAACTACCAGAGCACTCCGTTTAACCCCTTTAACCTCCTGTTCACAATTTTCCCCTCTCTGAAACTTCTGGACTGGCTGATCCTGCTCAAGCTGACCTTGCTCTGGATTTTCTCCTATCTTTTTGCAACTGAAATCCGGCTTTCTCCTATTTCCGCAGGGACGAGCGCTCTGGTCATCTGCTTTTCCGGATATATTTCAATCACTGTAAATAATCTTTTCATCAATAGCGACCTTTGGCTTCCAGCTGGTCTGCTGATTGTGGAAAGAATTTTCAAAACACGCGCAACGCTTTTCCGGTTCGCGCTTTTAGGCATAATCACAAGCATGTGCCTGCTGGGAGGTAATCCTGAGTCCGCATTTTACTTTTTGCTTTTTATTCTGCTCTATTCTGCGATCCGGGGCGGATGGAAAAGGAGAAAGGAGCTTTTAGTGATCCTGCTTTCATTCGGACTAGGGATTGCTTTAAGCTCATTTCAGGTCTGGAGCTTTCTGGAATACATGGGATTCTCCTGGCACATTCATTCCAATCAGGCGTATTTAGTTGACCAGCCATCTCTCTCAGGTCTACTCAGTTTATTTATTCCTAGCTTGTTTGGTCCCTCAAGATTTATTGACAAATTTGATTATGTCTCAGATTTTGTTGGATTGATTCCTGTTTTGCTGGCAGTGATGACTCTCTCCGGTCTCAAGCGTGTTTCCATGCGCTGGGTTTTTTTCTGGGTCTATCTTCTGGTTCTTCTCGGACTAATTTATCGGATTCCTCCATTTTCTCTTCTGAATCATCTGCCGGTTATGAACCAGATCCGGAGCGTGCAATATGCGCATTTCGGAGTGCTTTTTTCAATATCTATGCTCGCTGGCTTCGGTCTGGAACAATTCCTTAAAAAACGCTTATCAGCGTCCCAATATGCTTTTGGCTTATCCTGGCTTTTGTTTATTACAATTTTTTCGCTGACCTGCTTTTTGCTCTCTTCGCAGGATACAGCCTCATACTATAGCTATTCCAGTCGCTGGCTTGGTTCTTTCATTTTGCTCTTGATAGCCGTTGGGATTGGCGCGACAGGAACAGTTTTACGGAAAAGAAAAATTGCTGGAGCGCTCATGGCATTCCTGGTTCTGGTTAACCTGCTTTATTTTAAGCCGGGATTTACGCCTGTGGCAAAGATCATCCCGCAAAGGTGGCGGTTTCAAAATCCCGAGCCGCTTTCTTTGCTGGCTCCTTTGCACGAGGATAAAAGTCTCTATCGGATAATCGGTTTTGGAAAAGTTTTAAGTGATAATTACAATCTGCTTTACAGGCTGAATGATTTGCGGGTTTATGAGGCGCTGTATCCTGAAACCTATGTCAGGATGATTGCTGAAATTGAAGGTTTCGCAATGGAACATGCCGTGGCTCAATTTTTAAAAAGCGGATGGCATTTTACCATCAGCGAGAAGAATTTGACTCATCCGCTTCTGAATAAACTTGGGCTAAAATACCTGTTCAGCGATTATGAAATAAACTCAGATGGCTGGGAGCTTGTCAATCGCACCAGTTTTTATTTTTTATACCGAAATCCGAACGCATGGAGCAGAGTCTGGATCAAGAACGATTTTATCCGGAGAATTGATTTTGAGGGTGTGCAAATCAAGAGTTATCTGCCGGACCAAGTCTTGATCAGATTGAACGATATAGAGAACGCGGAGCTGATTCTGGCAGACCAATACGCAGTGGGCTGGAAAGCGATTTCTTTGCCGAGCAGAAGCCAGCGCCGTATTTTTCCAGAAGAGGGTATCTTTCGCAAAGTTGCGCTTAAAAAAGGGGATCAAGAGATAAAGTTCTATTACCAGCCCTGGGGGTTCAGGATTGGACTTTATTTCAGTCTCACGAGCCTTGCATTGTTTCTTTCCGGAACAGGTTTTGGATTTTTTAGGAAAAAATTTTCCAGCGCAGGCTTGAATGTTTGAATTAGACTTAAACCCGGCTAAACTCTGGAATTAAATGAAAGGAAAATTACAATCGCGTATCTGGAGAAATTTTCCCGAGCCATTGATAAAACAGATTGAGCCAGTTTTTGAGGAAATAGAAGGCGAGGGGGTCCACGATTTTTGCGAGGAGAGGAAATTTAAAAAGGGGAATTATTTGATCCATAAATACCCGGATAGAGCAGTTTTGCTTTTAACCAATCAATGCTTTGCGTATTGCAGATTCTGTTTCAGAAGGTATTTATGGAAGGAAAAACCATTGAAAAATAATGATCCTGAAATAAAGAGAATTATTAAATATATTAGCCAACATATTGAAATAAAAGATTTAATTTTATCAGGTGGGGATCCATTGACGCTCACGAATCAGGCATTGAATAACTGGGTTAAATTGATAAATCAGGTTAAGCATATTAAACTGATCAGGATTGCCACTCGGGCATTGACTTTTTATCCTGCCAGGATAAATTCTGGTTTGCTCAGTATTTTCAGGCAGAGCAAAAAGCAGGTCTGGTTTTTAAGCCACTTTAATCATCCTGCGGAATTAACTCCACTGGCAAGGACCGGTATAAAAAAAATTAAGGACAGTGGTGTGCCTGTATTAAATCAGACGGTTTTGCTCCGGGGAGTGAATGACCGGGCAGAGATTTTGCTTGAGTTGTTTCAGGAGCTATCCAGCCTGGGAGTGAAGCCATATTATGTTTTTCAGTGTGACCCGGTTCCAGGGGCAACTCATTATTGGACTGAGCTTGGAAAATCTCTGGATTTGATGAATGAGCTTTCAAATTATTCTGGTATTATGGTTCCAAAGTTTGCGCTTGAGGTCCCGGGCTATGGCAAGCTCTGCCCTGGACCGGGATGGCAGATTGCGAGGAAGGAAAATAGATATGAGATAGTCTCGCCAGCGGGAGAGAAGTATAAATATCCAGCAGTCAGTAGCAGGTAGCGATTGATTGGTTTATAATGATGAAAAGGGTGTATGGATGAGGAGATTTATTCTTATTCTGACCGCGCTTGCGCTTGTTATTGGGTGTAAAAAGAACTATGTGGCGCAGGTGGGAACTATCCAGATCACAGAAGAAGACCTTCTTCAACGCGCGAAGGTTTCTGAGATTTATTATCCGAAGAGCGGTCAGCGCTATGTTGCGCTTGCGCAATTGATTCAGGGCTATCTGGATGAGGAAGTGCTGAAGCAGTTGGGATATAAGGTTGATGATTCTGTGTGGGAGGCTGAGTCCAGGAGGATTGATGAAAACACAAAAGCGCCAGATGTATTGAAGAAGATCAAGGACGCTTATGGCTTGAATAAAAGCGGGTACATCAAGACCTTTGTCAGGGTGGTTTATGCGGAGAGATACCTTTATAACGAGGTGTTCCTTAAATCACCTGAGATTCATAAAGAAAAAAGAGAACAGGCAGAAAATTTCATCCGCGAGGCAAGCGCGGTTCCAGAGTCTTTTAAATCCCTTGCTGAGAAGCAAAGCCTCAAAGTGGCTACGCTGTTAGTTTCGGAAAAGGAAGGTATTCAGCCTTATGAGGATTCAGGAAAGAAGCTGGAGCCTGCTGGAAGGCCTCCGGAGCCTGGTGGGATTGAACAGGCGAAATTTATAATCAGCAAGATCAAGGACCTTAAAGATGGACAGGTTCTTCCTGAAATAATTGAGTGGCAGGAAGGATTCCAGGTTTTAAGGCTGGTCAAGAAAGATGGAGAGGTTTATACAATAGAGTCTGTGAGTGTGCCAAAAATAGACTATGATGTCTGGTTCTGGGGATATGCAAGCAAAATACCGGTGCGCATCAATGACCCGGCTCTCAAGTCCGAGCTTCTGAAAAATGTTGGATGGGCGAGCAAGCTGAAGATAGAATAATAAATTGCGAGTGGCTCGCTATTACAATTATGGCAACTATAGTTTAGTCCGAAATATAATGGAAGGAGAAAGAGAAAGATGTGTGAATCAAATGCGTATTTAAGGCGTGGCAAGAAAGAGGAGTTGTTTCTCAAGGATGTGACTTTAATCAAGCCGATTTCGGACAGGGAGCTTTTGGTAGAGAATCTTCTGGGAGAGCAGAAGACCATCAAGGCAAAGATCAGCCAGATTGACTTTATGGCGCATAAAATTGTGCTTTCGCCTGAAGAGTAAAAGTCAAGCGAGGCGCGAGGAAAAGACGCGATAAGTTTTTCAGACTTTTGTTGAAACTTGAAATCGCGCGTATTTATGATAAGGTTATGAGCCAATCCTGTTGAACGCGGGATTGAATCTGGAGGTTAATATGAAAGAGACAAAGCCGAGGCAAGGTTTAACCTTTGACGATGTGCTTCTCGTGCCAGCGTATTCAGAGGTTCTTGCCGCAGAGGTTGACACGAGGACCAGATTAACCAGAGAAATTGAGCTTCAAATCCCTTTGCTCAGCGCGGCAATGGACACGGTCACAGAAGCCAAGACCGCGATTGTGATGGCAGAGGAGGGTGGACTTGGCTTTATTCATCGGAATATGCCGCCAGCAAATCAAGCAGAGGAGGTTGAAAAGGTAAAAAAGTTTGAAAGCGGTATGATCATAAACCCGATCACAGCGCGGCCTCATCAGAAATTGATTGATGTATTGCTGATGATGAAGAAGCATAATATCTCGGGCGTGCCGGTCACTGATGATTCTGGGAAACTGCTCGGAATTCTCACAAACCGTGACATCAGATTTGAGAAAAATCTGGACCTGAAGGTTGAGAAGATAATGACCAGAAAAAATCTGGTCACTGTTCAGGAGGGAATTTCGCTTGAGCAAAGCAAGGCATTGCTTCATAAGCATAAAATAGAAAAGCTCCTGGTAGTGGACAAGCAGAATCGTCTGAAGGGTTTAATCACGATCAAGGACATAGAAAAAACCGAGAAGCATCCGAATGCGTGCAAAGACGAGCTTGGCAGGCTCAGGGTTGGCGCCGCGATTGGCGTTGGTAAAGAGGAGTTGAAAAGGGCAGGGGTCTTAATAGAGGCAGGGGTGGATGTTATATGTGTTGACACTGCGCATGGACATTCCAGAAATGTTCTTGAACAGATAAAAGCGGTCAGGAAAGCATTTAAGAATTGTCAGCTCATTGCCGGGAATGTTGCTACTGCTGAGGGAACCAAAGCCCTGATTCAGGCTGGAGTGGATGCTGTGAAAGTAGGAATTGGTCCCGGGTCAATCTGCACAACGCGCGTTGTAGCTGGGGTAGGTGTTCCTCAAATAACCGCTATTATGGAATGCGCTCAAGTGGCAAGAGCAAAGGGGATTCCAATAATAGCTGATGGCGGGATCAAATACTCCGGAGATATTACCAAGGCGCTTGCCGCAGGAGCGGATGCTGTAATGATTGGAAGCTTATTTGCGGGAACAGATGAAAGCCCTGGGGAGTTAATCCTGTATCAGGGCAGGAGTTATAAGCTTTATCGCGGAATGGGCTCACTTGGAGCGATGCTTGAAGGCTCTGCGCGCAGGTATGGACAGGAAGTAAGTTATGAGGATATTTTAAATCAGCCGGATGAGCAGACAGGTGTGAGTCTCGGAAAGCTGGTTCCAGAGGGAATAGAGGGAAGAGTTCCATACCGTGGGCCTCTTTCAGCAAGCATATATCAATTGATTGGCGGATTGAGATCAGGAATGGGATACTGCGGTTGCAAGACCATTAAAGAGCTAAAGAAAAAAGCCCGCTTCATTCAGATCACCTCAGCTGGCTTGCGCGAAAGCCATGTCCACGATGTGATCATCACCAAAGAGCCTCCAAACTATCGGCTGGAATAAAAGTGATGGCTTGGAAAAAAGAACAAAACTTGAAAGACTATCATCAAGAAAAAGTCCTCATCTTAGATTTTGGCTCACAATACACAATGTTGATCGCGAGGAGAGTTCGTGAACTCGGGGTTTATTCCGAGATTCATCCGCCTCAAATCAGCCTTGCTCAGATACGAGAACTTGCGCCCAAAGCCATCATCCTTTCCGGGGGTCCCGCGAGCGTGCTGGAGCGCGGAAGCCCGACCTGTCCGAAAGAATTATTTGACTTGCGAATCCCTGTTCTTGGCATTTGTTACGGAATGCAATTGCTGACTCACCTGCTTGGCGGCAAAGTGGCTAAATCCAAAAAGCGAGAATACGGTCCTGCGGAACTCGTCATTGATGATGATTCTAACTTGTTCGCTGGTATATTGAAAAAACAACAACTGAAAAAAAGGTTTTCCCAACTGCGCCAGGATCAGCTTCAACTTTCTCCGCGGAGCATCCGCGTCTGGATGAGCCATGGAGACCGTATTGAAAAACCACCCAGAGGCTTTGTCCGGATAGCTCATTCTGGAAATTCGCCATTTGCCGCGATCTCTGACCCAAAGCGTAAAATCTTTGGCGTGCAGTTTCACCCGGAGGTCGCGCATACTCCACTTGGAAAATATATCCTGTCTAATTTCCTGTTCAAAATATCTGGCTTGAAAAAATTGTTTAATCCCGGAAGCTTCATCTCAACCGCTATCAGTGATATCCGGAAAAAAGTCGGGAACAATAAAGTCATCCTCGGATTATCCGGCGGTGTGGATTCTTCAGTCGCCGCTGTATTGTTCCATAAAGCCATTGGCAACAGACTGGTCTGCATCTTTGTCAACAACGGCTTACTCAGGGAGAACGAGCCAGAGCTTGTGCTTAAAATTTTCAAAAAGCACTTCAAGATTCCACTCCGATATGTTGATGCGGAGGAGCTTTTTCTGAAAAGGCTTAAGGGAGTTACAGACCCTGAAAAAAAGCGTAAGATAATCGGCAGGACCTTTATTCAGGTCTTTGAGAAAGAAGCTAAAAAAGTCAAAGGCGCGAAATTTCTCGGGCAGGGAACCCTTTATCCAGACCTGATTGAAAGCACATCGTTTCGCGGTCCATCCAGCAAGATCAAAAGTCATCACAATGTCGGTGGTCTTCCTGCAAGAATGAAGCTCAAGCTGATTGAGCCTCTGAAGGAATTATTTAAAGATGAAGTCCGGGCTGTGGGCGCTGAACTCGGTCTTCCAGAACAGATTGTTTATAGACCTCCGTTCCCGGGACCAGGGCTTGCAGTGCGCATACTCGGAGAGGTCACGCCTGACCGGCTTGAAAAATTAAGAAAAGCAGATGCTATTGTTCGGGAGGAGATTGAAAACGCGGGCTTGGGCAAAGAAATCTGGCAGTATTTCGCGGTTCTGCTTCCTGTCAAAAGCGTGGGCGTGATGGGAGATGAGAGGACTTATGAGAATGTGGTTGCGGTAAGAGCAGTGAAGAGCTTGGATGGAATGACCGCGGACTGGGCAGACCTTCCACACGCTTTGCTTGGACGCATCTCCAACCGTATCATCAACGAGGTTAAGGGCATCAACCGAGTAACCTATGACATCTCAAGCAAGCCCCCGAGCACGATTGAGTGGGAGTGAAATGCTGTTAACTTGTGCACGGAGAAAGGCGCACGGAACTATTTAATTTCGCCGGTAGCGTCAATCTTTATGCCTGAATCTCAGGTTCGGATGAGAAGTTTATTCCTTGATCATCTCTAAAAATTCCGCGGGTGAGAGCACTGGCACCTCTTGGGTTTTTGATTTCGGGAAATGCCGTTTATTGCCGGTAATGAGGGCAAAAGCTTTTGCCTTGACCGCCACTTCAATAAACATCAAATCCTCCGGATCCGCCAGCTTTATTTTCAGAGCCGGAGCCTTCACCATCAGAGCCTCGGCTCGGATAAATTGCAGAAGCTCTTGCAAATTCTTGCGGTGGAATTTCAACTCCGGCCGAGATAGGACTTCCACATATTCGGTTAGGATGCGTTCATCAGCGCAAATCGTAATTTTTCCTTCCATCACCATATCCAGGATTCTTCCCGGAGGACCAAAGGGAGAGAGCAAACCGGAGACAAGGACATTGGTGTCCAAGACCACCTTCATCCACCAGCTCGCTTTCTCGCGCGGCTTTTGCGGGAGCGAGAGATGATCTTTTCAATCTCCGCAGGGGAAAGCTGGTCCAGACCATTTTGCCGAGCCTGCTCCCGAATTCGCTCCAATGCCAGCATCGCCTGTATCCGCTTCAGCATCATCAGCTCTTCCTCCAGGTTCTCCTCCCCGACCGCAGTCAATAGCGCCAGCGGCTTGCCGTTGCTGGTTAAAACTAGCCGCTTATTCTTGGCAAGGAATCTCCGCAATTGCTCCGAATTGCTCCGCAATTCACGAATCGTGATAAATTTCATGGCTTTTCTCCTTTCGGAACTTAATATGCACAATAGTGACACTTTTGTCAAACAATTATAGCACAGCCTGACTTTTGCACATCCTTTTAAGCTCTATCCCGTGATTTTTATTTTTGTGTTTTTTGGCTTTTTCGCATTAAATAGTAGTTAAGGAGAGAAAGATGAAAAGAAAGCGAATCTCGGAAATGCCTTGGAAGGAAGTTACGGATCAGGGAGCGGATAATGTCAAGATCAAGATCGTTCTCGGCGATGCAGAGGGAGCTCCGAATTTTATAATGCGTTTATTTGAGATTGGTCCTGGAGGAAACACTCCTCGGCACAGTCATAACTGGGAACACGAGGTTTATGTGTTGGAAGGAAATGGTATAGCCTTTGCCAATGGCAAGGATACCCAGGTTGAGCCGGGAGATGCGCTGTTGATCCCGCCGAATGAGGAGCACCAGTTCCGGAATAATTCCAAGGAGCCGTTCCAGTTTATTTGCCTGATCCCGAAAAAACAGAGATGATAATCTGCTAGGCTATTGATGACAGATTTTAAAACAGGAGCAGGAAGGCGGATTGATTGCGTTCTATTGATTTATCCGCCAGTGACTTTTTCGCGGCAGAGTATGAAGCAGTGTCATCTTCCGCTTGGAATCGCTTATATTGCCGCGGTTTTGCGAGAGGTGGCAGAAGTCAGGGTTCTGGATTCAGCAGTTGAGGGGTATGAGAATGAATCTCAAATTCTGGTTCAGGATTCAAGCGGGAGAAAATCTCAAACGAGAAAATTTTTAAGATACGGGTTGAGCTTTGATGAGATAGAGAAAAGAATTGCAGAAGCCAGACCTGACATCGTGGGCATTTCCTGCATCTTTTCCAGCCAGTTCCAGAACACGCTAGAGGTTGCCAGAAGAGCCAAGAGAGTAAATCCAGAGATTATTACAGTGGTTGGCGGGAGTCATCCGACTTTTCTGGCTGAGCAGTGCCTTTATCAGGGCTCAGGCGCCATAGATTTTATAGTAAAAGGAGAGGGTGAGTTTGCGCTTAGGGAACTGATTGAAGCGTTGAGGCAGGGCAGGGGAGTGGAGGATGTCCCGGGATTGGCTTGGATAGAAGAAGAGGACTCTTCAGCAGTTGCCAGTGGAAAAATCTCTGGAAGATTTAGAGAATCTCCAATGCGCGCACCATATCCTAAACTGGATGATATTCCGTTTCCAGCCCGGGATTTGTTTCCACTGGAAAAATATCATCGGATCAGCCAGCCCATGGGAATTGTTTATAAGCAGAGACCTTTTATGAATCTGATCACATCGCGAGGATGTCCGTATCGTTGCGCGTTTTGCTCTTCAACTAATTTCTGGGGAAACAAATATAGAACCAGGTCTCCTGAAAATGTGCTCGCTGAGATGCAGGAGCTAAAAGATAAATATGGCATCAGGGAGTTTAAATTTTTTGACGATAATTTAACAGCTGACCTAGCGCGGGCAAAAAAAATTTTTCAAGGGATGATTGAGCGGAATCTGAAGGTAAGCTGGAACACCCCGAATGGAATTCATATTGCGCGCCTGGATGAGGAGATGTTGGATTTGATGAAAAAAAGCGGATGCTATGAGCTGACTCTGGCTGTGGAGAGCGGAGACCCTAGCGTGCTCAAGTATATTATTCATAAACCAACCAATCTGGCTGAGATTAAAAAATCGGCAAAACTTCTCAGGAAAAAAGGTATTGGAAGTTATGGCTTTTTTATTATTGGCTTTCCTGGTGAGACCAAGGAGCAGATTCAGCGGACACTGGATTTTTCCCGTGAGCTGGACCTTGACAGGATAAGCTGTTTTATCGCAAATCCATTGCCAGGCACAGAGCTTTATCAGCTTGCTATGGAAAAAGGTTATATTGATAGAAATTACAGATTTGATGAGATTGACTATTTTGAAGCGCGGTTCACAACGCCAGAATGGACTAGAGAAGAACTACACAGGCTCAGACGGAATTGGTTCTGGAAGTATAACCTCGGGATGCTATTCCGGCACCCAGTCAGATTCTTCTCAAGATATAAAACCATCCTGAAACGACCGGGTTTGATTTGGGAAATAATCAAAAGGCGGGTTAGAGCTTAATGGATTTCAGATTGCCTGAAGAGTTTAAGACCGTTGTTAATTCTGAAACTAAATTAAAGTATTACTCAAAAAACCCATTAAAAAGCATCTTGATTCAACGGTTTTTCAGCAAGTTGATTAAGATGATACAGGAAGTAAATCCTGGAGAAATCCTTGAGATTGGGGCTGGAGACGGGATTGCAGGATTCTTGATTTCCAGAAACATTCCTGGTCTTGATTATTATGCCTCAGACATTCAAACTCATGCGCTTTTGAACTCCAGCAGAATTTTAACCAGAAATCTTGTCGGGCTTGATGCCAGAATTTTGCCGTTTCCGGACAAGAGCTTTGAACTTGTGGTTTGCCTGGAGGTATTTGAGCATATTCAAGAGTGGCAAAAGGTCTTGCAGGAAGGGCTAAGGGTGTCAAGCAAATCCTTCATTTTTTCTGTGCCGTTATGCCCTTGGTATCAGCTATCAAATTTTGTTTTTCTGAAAAATCTAAGCAGGTGGGGAGAGCATCCTAGCCATATTCATAAATTCACAATAGATAAACTTCAAAAACAATCCCTAATTATATCTAACTCTTTGAAATATAATATAAAATTTGTAAAGGCGTTTCCTTGGATACTCGGAAAAGTGAAAATTTGAGATATTGGAATAAGTTAACATAACTAATCTTAAGTAAAGTTAGGCATGTGCATAAAATAATTATTTCAACCCCCTTGAAAACATCTCTCCCTTTGGGCTGAGCAGAAATAAGCGGTCTCCGAATATAACCCCTGCTCTGACCGGCTCCCTAAAGCGCAATATCTGTCTTGGCTTTTCTTCACCAGCCTTTATTTCCAGAACCCTTCTACTGGAAACCAGGATCAGCTTATCCTGATTTTTTGTGAGCGCTAGAATTTTTTCCAGCTCCCATTTTGCTAAAATGGTTTTGGGGATTTGAATTCTTTTTTCCACCATTCCAGTAATTTTATTGATCATCATCAATTGCTTTTCCTTACTCATCGCATAGATATATTCATCATCCTGGACATAATCCCCAGCTATGTTCTCTTTGACGCACCAGAAGACCTTGCCTGTATTTTTGCTTAATGCGCATATGCCATCAAGGGAGCTTGCATACAGGGTATCCTGGTCAGCGACTAATTGATAGTCTATATCTGAAATAAAGGTTCTGGAAAAGACCTCCTTTTTCCAGACCAGAGAGCCATCATCCATCTTTAACTCAGCCACAAACCCGTCCACCAATCCTAGATAAACCCTGTCCCCGATAATCAAAGGTTGACTTGCGCCCATTATGGACAATCTGGTTCTGCCCTGATGTCTGGAAATCCATCGCAAGGCTCCATCAGCTTTATTCAAACAATAAACCATTCCGGACCCTGTCTGAAACACCAACCGGTCTTGAGCAAAAGCCGGCAAAGACGCAACAGAATCCGAATATTTAAACCTCCATACATCTTCGCCTGTTTTGATAGACCTCGCCATCAGTGTCCCGTTGGCGCAGGCATAATACAGATTGGAATCATCAATTGCCGGACTATTTACTGGCTTGCATTCAGCTGGGATACGCCATAAAAGCTTTCCATCAAAATCAGCCTTCACGAGCCATCCACGGCTTGTGAGCGCAAGCACAAAATCGTTCCCCACCACGATTCCGCCCCTTTCCCGGATATGGTATTTGGACCGGATAAGCGCCTGCGGATCAATAGGAATGCTGAATTCTTTAGCCTGAGCAAACTCAAACCCGAGCAGAAAAGCAAGCAATAACCAAGCGCGCTTCATTTTTCTGATTTTTCTCCGCTGGAGAGTTTGCTCATCTCTATTTTCGCAAGCTGGTCGTAAATGGAACCCGGATAATTCTTGCTCAACATCTCCAGCTTTTCTTTTGCCTCATCGTTCTTGCCAGTGTTAATTAAAACGCGCGCAAGACCGAGAGTAGCCTCTGCGAGATAAGCATCCTGCTTGGAATCCAGAACCTTCTGGAAATATATTTGCGCATTTTTTAAATCTCCTGATGAGTAATAAGCCTTTGCCATTCCTAGATAAGCTGGAACCTCAAGTATGGCCGCACTTGAAGAGCCTGCGCCAAGATGCTTTAGGAATTCCTGATAGGCTTCCAGAGATTTGGCATAGTCCCTTTTGCTCAGATAAACCTCTCCTAGATGAAATCTAGCCTCTAAGCCAGCTCCGCTTCTTCCAAATCGCTTGATCACCTCTGAAAGTTTCTTAATGGCTTCATCAGCGCGCTCCTCTTGCGTGGAATAATTCTTAGCGCCTTGAAGTATGGACGCTTGGGTTAGTTCGCTTGCCAAGGGAGTGTTCAAAATAGAAAAGGCTTCCACCAATAAGCGGTCCGCCTGTGCCCGCCTGCTCCGCACCATATAGTTCACGAAACTAAGAAGCGCCAGAGCTAAAACCGCTCCGACGATGATCCCATAAGCCAGATTTCTATTCTTATTAAACCAATCAATAACCTGGTCCGTGAAAGTGATGAACTCATCCTTCTGTTTGATCTTCTTCCGGCTCACCTTGATCTTTTTTGCCATCTAAATTATATCACCTCCAAACCTGTGCGAGAGACTTTAGTCTCCAGCCTGCCTCGTGCGAGCAAGCTTGCTCGCGATTCCTTACTCTGCCCGTAGACTTTAGTTGCACACTACCCTGCCCTATTATAGCCAAAATTTCCAAAAATTTTACCAGAAAGCCCCCAGAGTGCAAAAAGCGAATCCCTGGTCGCTCACGAATGGTATCTGGTCCTTTTTCATAAATCAGTCCTATTGCAAGAGTCATCAAACCGGAATTGACATCAGGGTGATAATTTGCTAAAAAAGAACGGATGGCAAATAAGGAGCAGTTAAAGCGGTTTGGAGTGTCAATGGAGGAAAAGCTTCTGGAGATTTTTGATCAATATCTTGTCAAGCATAAATACAAGAACCGCAGTGAGGCGATTCGGGACTTGATCCGGAAGTCTTTAATTGAGGAGGAATGGGATCATAATCGGGAGACTGTTGGAGCGATTATTTTGATTTATGATCATCACACGCCCGGTCTCAGCCATCGCTTGAATCATCTCCAGCACGATTTCTCCGGGGAGGTCATTGCGTCCACTCATATTCATCTGGACCATAATCACTGTCTTGAAGTGATTGTTGCGCGTGGAAAAGCCAGATTGCTCAAAGAGCTTTCTGATTCCTTAATCGCACTGCGTGGCGTGAAATACGGGACCCTTACCGGAGCAACCACAGCTAAATCTCTTCCCTGAATTCCATCATTTCAGGAGAGTGTTTGTCACGATGAGCTTCAACTTAAAAACCAATTAAAAACCAATTCAGGACAATCAGAGCTAGTAAAAAGAGCAAAATACATATAGGAATTCCAATAAAAAATCGCGTACGGATTTTATACCAGGGCAATTTTTCCGCGACCTGACTTTGTGCGGTCTGTTTTTGAAGCCGGATGAACGGGAATTCAGGCTGGTCCGGATTAAACTTGAAAAGCTCCCTTCCCTTTGCATAACGCTTAACTCTTTCAGCCGGATATTTGAGCAGAGGATGCTCAGGGAAATCGTGAAGAAGGTCAATTACTATTTCTCGCGCGGAATCAAACTTCTGAACATAATGATCCAGAATCCAGGCAAGAACCAGCCGGGCGCGAATGTAAATAGAGCTATGTTTTTTCTCAAGCCCTTTTAGCTCCATTCCTGCGCAGAAAAATTTTAATGCCTGTTCTGCTGGTTTCCATTTACCAGATTTGAGCAAAACCCTGGCAAGTTCCAATTGATATTCGGAAAGAAAAATCAATCGGTATCTTTCAAACGCCTCTCCGTAGACTTCCGCGAGTTCCCGCTCCTTATTTGCCTTTACAAAACCATCAATCGCCCTCCGATAATAGCGTATACTTTCACTGTTCTGCCCCATCTGCCAGCTGGTTCTTGCCAGCTCTCGTAGAATCTCTGGATTCTCTGGGTCTAATGCCAATGCCTGTTGATAGGTTTTATGCGCGGCATAAGCGCCAGTGAGTGGGCATAGAGCAAGGTCTTCCGCATATTCTATGTAATAATCCCGCTGATGCTTGCGCCAGAATTGCCAGTGAAAAGACAGGATCAATCCAGCCAGAAAACCTCCAAGATGTAAAAAATAATTTATATTGGTAATAGGCAAAATGCCCTGGAAAAGAACCCCGAATACCAGATCGCCAGTCAGCCAGTATGCCAGAACCATCACCCAGGCTGAAATCACGATTCTTTTCGGGATCGGATACCCAAAAACCGTAATCACCGCATACAATTTTTTCCGCCAGAACCTGACCAGATATGCCATTGCAAACGCGCTAACCACTCCACTCGCGCCAATACCCTTGTTATAAATTTGAAGTGGGTCTGACGAAGATGTCCATAGCGAAAAAATCCACAAAACCAGTGTGTAAAAATAAGATGAGAAAAAAGCCGTGAAAATAATCAGAATCCAGAACTTACGCTTCCCTTCTACCAATTCCAGCGGAGCCGCGAACAGGAAAAAGAAAAACATATTGAAAAATAAATGCTCAAAGTTTCCGTGGATAAACACCGAGCTCAACGCGCTTGGCGGAAAACGGAAATCGTATCCAGTAAGGTTAATCCAGTTATTCAATTGCTGATCTTGAAGGGAGCCAGTTATTATATGAACCAGAGCGCAAGCCGTGATAAAAATCAGGGTTTGTCTGGGTAATTTTTTAATTTCTTGCTCAGTCCTGTATGGGAAAATCCCAATCATCTTGCTCGCCTCTTTGTCTCCTGATAGTTAGGATTCAGCAAATTTGGCTGAAGATTCAATAATTTTAATGACAGAAGCGGTCAAAAAGCAAAAATATGACTGGTAAATGGTTAATGGCGAAAGGTGTTGAGACTTCAAGCCTGTCCGAGCGCTGTTAACTATGAAGCTCTTAATGCACCGCTAAGCCAACTGCTTGACTTTCAATTAAGAATTGCTGAGAATAAGAATCAGGGATAATGACAAGGTCAAAGCGGATACTGGTTGTAGATGATGATAGATTTTATCAGGAGTTCTGCTCTGACCTTTTAAAGGAAGAGAATTACGAGGTTTATACCACATTCACTGGTCAGGAAGCCCTTGCTTTGATTACGGAAAAAGAATTTGACCTGATGCTTCTTGACATGGTGATGCCAGGCATTTCGGGACAGGAGATTCTTGAACAGGCGAAACAGCTAAAGCCAGAAATGGATATCATCATAATGACCGGCTATCCCACGGTTGAAAGCGCGATCAATACCCTCAAAGCAGGCGCCTCTGATTATCTTATGAAGCCTCTTAATCCAGAGGAACTCAAGATCGTTGTTAAGCGAGCGATTGAGTTGAGACATCTATTGGACGAGCATCAGGAGATGAAAACACTGTTGACGCTTTATGAGAGCATCCAGAGAGTTTCCAGCTGTCTGGAAAAAGAAAGGCTTTATCGGCTTGGTCTTGATGCGCTCCTGTCTGCTGTCAATGCAGGGATGGGAATGAGCATATTCTTTGACCAGGAGGATGAGCTTAAATACTTTGTCGGGATGGAGATGGAAGATGCGCTCAAGATTGCGGACATTGTCAAGAACCAATACCTAAAACCGCTTCCAAAAAAAATTTTGACCAGACCAAAACCTGATTCCGCGCTAGACCAGGCACTTTCAGAGCAGATGCAAATCCGCTCTATGTTGATCTTTCCATTTATGATCCTGGACAGGCTAGAAGGCGCAATGATTCTTTTCCGAAAAAAGGATATAGCAAACAATTCCATATCTGAAAATGTCAAGTTTGTCTATGAGCAAATCAGGCGCTCGTTTGAAAATGCGATCAAATATCAGGATGCGCAAAGGTTGATCTTTATTGATGACCTTACTGGACTCTTCAATACCCGTTACCTTGATTTGACCCTCCAGAATGAGCTTTCCCGTGCCAAAAGATTCAAAAAGCATCTCTCACTTTTGTTTATAGACCTTGACCATTTTAAGCTGGTTAATGACAATTACGGGCACCTTGTCGGAAGCTGGGTTTTAGTGGAAACATCCCGTGTGCTCAAGTTATGTGTCCGGGATATTGATGTGATGGTCAGATATGGCGGAGACGAGTTTATAGTGATCCTGGCAGAGACAGACCCACAGGGAGCGATGGTGGTTGCGGAGCGGATTAGGCAGAAGATAGCTGAGCATATCTTCCAGCCAAGAGAAAAAATAGAACTGAAGCTGACCTGTTGCGTGGGCATCGCGACCTTCCCTGAAGACGCTACAACCAAGGAGCAATTAATTCATCTGGCTGACAAGGCAATGTATCGCGGAAAGGAAACCACCAGAAATGTGGTTTATAGCGCAAGCGCACTTTAGTTTTTATTTTCTGTGAATTGCCTCTAAAGTCGCGCGCACAAGTCAGGTATTTTTTTTATCAGCCCATCTCTCTATCAGCATATAGCTCAAGGATTCGGATATGTAAAATTCACATCAGTTATGGTGGTATCCGCAACCACTGTGATAATCTTGGCTTCTGGCTTTGTAAAAGGAATTCCTCCTGGTCCCAGATTAGTTCTCTTGTTAACTTTGACCTGCTTGTAAAGCAGAATATAAGGAACCTTATCAGGATCGCTCCAGTAATCAGAAACAAAATTGGTAAAAAGGGTACCACTTATGCGTGGAGTGTTGACATACACATAATAGTCATCTGGTGGTAAGCCATAAAGCGTATATTTGCCTGTGCCCCTGGTAAAAGTGGTGACCACAGGGACCTTGTCTGAGGCACGGATAGCAGTGACCTGTACGCCGAAAAGACCTTGTCCGTTTTTATATTTGACCCTGCCCTTAATTTTTCCCCAGCCGGTTAAAGCTGGATCAGGATACATCCAGGTAACCCCGGCAATATCATCCTGCTCAAGCGTCAGCATCTCAGCATAATCATTGTCAAAATAATAAGGATACATTGTCGCGGCAATGCTCGGAGTGAAAGTTGCGCCGATGTCCGAGCAGAAGGAATGGTCCAATCCATAAAAATGACCAATCTCGTGCACTGCAACTGCAGGAAGGCTATAACCATTGCAAACCCCGGGATCATCGCTCCAGTTGAAAGAATCGTTAAAAGCCATATCCGTGCCCATAATCACTCCATCGGAAACCCGATAATAGTTCACGGTCATTGCCAGAACTCCGCTCGGGAAATAAGAGCCTGGAGCAAACAAAATTATATTCTCGGAATCGCAACCCGTGCCCTTATAATCCATTCCGCAGAACTCGTTGTTAGGAGTAGTTCCGCCATACTGGACATTGAGTATCTGGGTAGGAACTGATGCCCAGACATTAAATGCCGCGTTAATCGTGTTAATAGTATTCCCCACACACGGGTCGCTCGTGCCATTATGAATTTTATATATCACCGGGTTCTTTTCCCAGTGAATCTTCATACCGCCATCAGTCCTGAGTGGCTGGAACGCAAATACATTTTGAGTAAAAATTAAAAGCGCGAAAAGCAAAACACATCTGCAACCCAGGCTTGCGATTTTACATAACACCTTCATTGTTTACTTCCCTTTCTTCTGAGCGTTAATTGCTTTAATCAATGCCTTGAACTGCTCAAGCTCCATCTTGATCGGCTCAACCGCAACAGGCTTTCCATCCTTTTGAACAAAGCTGATCCCATCCAGGTTCTGTAAAATGTATTTAGTCCTGGTCTTATCATCCCAATAAACATGGAACTTGCCCTGAGCCCAGCCAATCAGGTCATACGCGCCGTCTTTTTCCTTGTCCAGAAACAATACAGACTCTTCCAGCTTTCCAAAACTGACCGCACCAGAAACCTTTACCCCGCGGTCTCCAATCTCTCCACCAGGCTGGCGTATCTTGATCTCTTTGATCTCGCCCCCTTTCAAAACCTCATAAACCTTGATCGTGTATTCAGTCCAGATCATATTCCCGCGCTCATAAACCCGCTTATCTGTGCAATGACCGATCACAATTTTTTCTGCCTGCTCAGTCAGTTGATTGATGTTTAATGGAACCATCACCGTGGCGAGCAAAAAGCCGGGAAACATTATTGCCAGTGCTAAAAAAAACTTTCTCAATTGACCTGCCTCCTTTCCTGTGCTTAAATATCACCTCTGGATTCAGAATCAGGATTTCGGAATTAGCTAATTCCGAATGCTGAACTCCGAATTCCATAATTTTATTATGAGCAAAAAATATCAAGTTGTCAAAGGCTTCCGGGACATTTTACCGCCGGAGAGCAAATTATTCTGGCTTTGTGAAAAGCTGGCGCGGGATACCTTTGCCAGATATGGTTATGAGGAAATCCTTTTGCCTGTGCTTGAATCCTATGAGTTGTTTGCAAGAAGCATTGGCACTGAGACGGACATTGTGGAAAAGGAAATGTTCATCGTGCCTGATAAGAAGGGACAGAATCTAGTTCTGAGGCCAGAGGCAACTGCGAGCGTGGTGCGCGCATATATTGAAGGACTGGCAAATAAGGGTTCAGCAAAACTCTTTTACTATGGACCTATGTTCCGCTATGAGCGGCCTCAAAAAGGAAGGTATCGGCAGTTCTGGCAGATAGGCGCTGAAGCCATTGGATTTTCCGGTCCGGGCACAGATGCTGAGTTAATCATTATGTTAGACCAATACTTTCAAGAGTTAAATGTCAAAGAGATTGAAGTCCATATAAACAGCCTTGGTTGTAAGCAATGCCGTCCCGCATATCGCGATGCGCTGATAAAATATCTCAAAGAGAATGAAGCAGAGCTCTGTCAGGATTGCAAACGGCGCTTGACTTTGAACCCTCTTCGTGTCCTGGACTGCAAAAACGAGTCGTGCAAAACCATCACTGCAAAAGCACCCTCCCCTGCTGGCTTCTTATGCCCGGATTGCGCGTCCCATTTTTCAAGACTGCGCTTTTTATTGAATCAGCAGAAAATTCAATACCAGATTGACGACCGGCTGGTGAGAGGTCTGGACTATTACACGCGAACAGTTTTTGAGTTCCAGGCAAAATCCGGTCTAGGTGCGCAAAACGCTGTGGTTGGTGGAGGAAGATATGACGACCTGGTTGAAGAACTCGGGGGCAATCCCACTCCTGCGATTGGATTTGCGCTTGGCATGGAGCGGCTGGCGCTTTTGCTTGAGGAGAAAATTGCGGAAGAAAATTTGATGGCAGGGCTAGAATTATTTCTGATTTTCTCAGGAGAAATGGCTTATCAATTTGCCTTTCAACTGCTATTTTCGCTCAGGCGCGCGGGGATTTATGCGGAGATGGTTCTTGATGAGCCTTCTCGTTCTCTTCGTGGCCAGCTTAAGGTTGCGGATAAAGCAAAGGCAAAGACAGCAGTGATTATTGGTGAGGATGAGTTAAAAAATAAGATGCTCAATCTCAAGTTTCTGGACACGGGCAAAGAGATGAAGCTGGATTTTGTGTCTCTGCAAAAAATGGCGAATATAGACTGGGATGAGTTGAAGAGTCATCTTCAAACCCCGGGGTTTGCATTTGTTGGTCAGGATTATGAGCAGAGTCTGGCGCGGAACCGGACTTTGCTTAAACTATTTAAAATATATTTGAGCCAACTGGAGGCGGAGGAGAAATAGATGGAAGAACTTGGACACTGGAAGCGGAGTAATTATTGCACGGAGCTAACTAAAGCGGATGTTGGGAAAAAGGTATGTCTGATGGGATGGGTCAATTCATACAGAGACCATGGCGGAGTCATTTTTATTGACCTTAGAGACAGAACCGGATTGGTTCAGGTGGTTTTCAATCCGAGCTTTGAGGCAACTGCGCACGATAAAGCAAATATGCTTAGAAACGAATGGGTAATTGCCATTCAGGGTGAAGTGCGCGCAAGACCGGATAATATGATCAATCCTAAAATAAAAACCGGCGAGATAGAGGTCTGGGCAAAGGAACTTAAAATTTTGAACCGGGCTGTTCCCACTCCGTTTGCGATTGAGGATGACATAAAAATCAATGAGGAACTCAGGCTCAAATACCGCTACCTGGATTTGCGCAGACCAGAGATGCAGAAAAAAATTATCACCCGGCATAAAGTTGTGAAAATGGTCCGGGATTATTTTGACCGAAATGGATTTTATGAAATAGAAACCCCGTTTTTGACCAAGAGCACCCCAGAGGGCGCACGCGATTATCTGGTTCCATCCAGACTTAACCCCGGACAGTTCTATGCGCTCCCACAATCGCCACAGCTCTTCAAACAAATCCTTATGGTTTCCGGATATGACCGATACTTTCAGGTTGTGAGATGTATGCGCGATGAAGACCTGCGCGCAGATAGACAGCCAGAATTTACACAGTTAGATGTAGAAATGAGTTTTCCTCATCAGGAAGATATTTTTGAAATCATTGAAGGACTGCTCGCACAAATCTGGAAAGGGATTCTTGGAATTGAAATCCCGCGTCCATTTCCAAGATTGACCTGGGAGCAGGCTATGAGCAAATATGGCACTGACAAGCCAGACACAAGATTTGAGCTTTATCTGCAGGACTTAACCGATATTTTCCCTAACTCAGAATACCGGTTTTTCAAGCAGGCGATTCAAGATGGAGGCATAATCAAAGGGCTGAATGCTCCTGGATGCGCCAACTGGAGCAGGAAAGACACAGACGACCTCACGCATGCTCTCAAGGCTTATGGCGCAAAGGGCTTAACAGTGATCAGGCATCAGCAGGAGGGCTTGGCAGGTCCAGTTGTCAAATACCTGAGTCAGGAAGAACAGAAAAAAATGATTGAGCGTCTTGGCTCAAAGCCAGGAGACCTGTTAATGATGATGGGAGATAAATTTGCTATTGCAAATGAAGCGATGAACCAGTTAAGGCAAATGATTGCGGAGAAAATGAATCTAGTGTCAAAGGACAAATTCAATTTCCTCTGGGTGACTGATTTCCCGCTATTTGAATGGTCAGACACTGACAAACGCTGGAAATCAATGCACCATCCATTCACCAAGCCCAGAGATGAAGACCTTGACAAGCTGGAATCTGACCCGGGAAAGGTCAAGGCGCTTGCTTATGATGTGGTGCTTAATGGAGTTGAGATCGGAGGTGGCTCAATTAGAATCCATAGACCTGATGTGCAGGAGAGGGTTTTTCGGGTGCTTGGCATTGGCGAAGAAGAAGCAAGAGTCAAATTCGGATTTCTGCTGGACGCATTCAAGTTCGGAGCGCCTCCGCACGGAGGAATTGCGCTCGGAATTGACCGCCTGATGCAACTTTTAATCGGCGGAAACTCTATCCGGGATGTTATCCCATTCCCAAAAACCCAGGCTGGAGCAGACCTGATGGTTGATGCCCCAAGCGAGGTTAGTGATGACCAGCTTAAGGAGCTTCATTTGAAAATAGTTAAGGATGACTGATTCCAGTGTTTTGATATAAATAACCATTTTACCTGAAAGGTCTATGAATGAAGCGCTCTAATCCCACAGGGTTGAAAGCCATCCTGCGCGCTCTACGCTCCCGCAATTACCGGCTTTTTTTCAGCGGACAGGCGATTTCTCTCATCGGCACCTGGATGCAGACAGTTGCCGCTTCCTGGCTTGCTTATCGCTTGAGCAACTCAGCTTTTATCCTCGGCATCGTCGGGTTTGTTGGAGACATTCCATCATTTTTGTTTATGTCCATTGCTGGCGTGATGGCTGACCGATGGGACAAGCGCAAAATTCTTCTCTTGACCCAATCTATGGCAATGCTCCAGGCTTTTATCCTTGCCGCGCTTTCCCTCACTGGCACCATCCGAATATGGCATTTGATCTCACTCAACGCTTTTCTCGGATTGATTAACGCCTTTGATATGCCAACACGCCAGGCGTTTGTAGTGGAAATGCTGGAGAACAAAAACGACCTTCCCAATGCAATCGCTCTTAACTCGTCTATATTCAACTCCGCGAGAATGATCGGACCATCTATTGCTGGAATACTCATTTCCACGCTTGGAGAAGGATTCTGTTTCCTGATTAATGGCTTGAGCTTTGGTGCTGTAATCGCTGTGTTGCTCGCAATGAAAATCACCACACAGAGCCCGAAGGCGAAAATAATGGACACATTTCAAGGGCTGAAACAGGGCTTTGCCTATGCCTTTGGATTCCTGCCTATCAGGGCAATGTTATTGCTGGTGGCGCTGGTCAGCCTGCTCGGGATGTCTTACGCGGTGCTGATGCCTGTCTTAGCCAGGGACATTCTTCACGGAGGTCCAAATACCCTAGGATTCCTGATGGCTTCCTCTGGTTCAGGCGCGCTTATTGCCGCCATATATCTTGCCGCAAGACGCTCTGTGCTTGGACTGGGACGGATGATTCCCCTCTCCCTTTGCATGTTCAGTGTATCTATCATCTGCATGGCGCTTTCTCGCAATTTAATACTTTCAGCAATGCTTATGTTTATTGCAGGCTTCGGAGTGATGACCCAGGTCGCATCATCTAACACGCTCATTCAGACCATTGTTGAAGAAGACAAACGCGGAAGGGTTATGGGAATTTATACAATGTGTTTCCGGGGGATAGCACCGTTTGGAAGTCTTCTTGCAGGAACTCTTGCCTCAAGACTTGGCGCTCCTAACACGCTTTTGCTTGGAGGAATTGTATGCCTGCTCGGCGCCTTGTGGTTTTTCCGGACATTGCCAGAAATTCGCAAACTGATTCAGCCAATTTATATTAAAGCCGGCATCATTCCAGAAATCGCTCAGGGAATAAATCCAGAGCCAGAGGTCTCTATTCAACGCGAAAATTTGAAAAAGTAGATTTTTAACTGCGGAAAAATTGGGGTAAGATTATTACACAAAAATGATTTTTTCCAAAAATAGCCCTGCGAAGCGCTGGCTTAAATTTTAATGGAATAATGATTAAAAGAAGAGAGATGTTAAAATTGGGCGCTGTAATGGGAATGAATATGCTTGGGAGGAAACTTTTTTCAGCAATTTTCGGTCTCGAAAAATTCTTCCCGCTTTTTGAAATCTCTGGCAAAGATTATTTTGAGCTTGGAGAACAAATCGGTAAGAATCTGAAAAACAGGATTCAGGCTGGATTAAAACGCAGGAAAAAATGGATTGATGAGATCAAGAATTTTGCAGACGCGGACAGGAAAACTCGTTTTGAGCCATTTCTTGATTCGCTCAAGCAGAATTTTCCTCATTATCTTGAGGAGATGAAAGGCACAGCCAGAGGCTCAGAACTTGATTTTGATTTGCTCTTTGTGCTCAACCTGAATCCGGAGCTTTCCGCAATGATGCGCTCTTCGCGCGAGGAGGACTGCTCAACCGTGCTTGTCAAAAATAGGGACAAAATTGTCCTTGGGCATAATGAGGATGGCTCAGAGATGTATCTTGATTTGATGTCTCTGCTCAAGGTCAAAGCCCCGAGTGGCATAGATTTTTTTGTGCTTGCTTATCCGGGAATTATGCCTGGAAATGGACCCGGAATAAACAGCAACGGCATCCTGCATACCTGCAATTACATTGGCAATAAGAAATGCAAGGCTGGTGTTCCCCGCTATTTTATTGACCGAGCAATGCTGGAAGCAAAGTCAATGGAAGATGCGATCAAGCTCGGCTCTCACCCAGCCCGCGCATACTCGCAGGCGCACAATCTGGTCTCTATCTCTGAGAAGCGCGCTGTGATGATTGAAAGCTCAATCTCAAAAGTGGCGGTAAGGGAAGTGGACGGAATTTTGTATCGCACCAACAATTACATCCTCCCGGAAATGCAGGATGAGCAACAATTTGCGTCTTATCAGGCTAGCTCTCTGCCAAGGTTGAAATCCCTGGAGATTTTTTTCAAAGAGCTTTCACCTGACAAGGTTGATGAGTCAAAAGTTCATCAAGCGCTCAGCAATCACGACACCCCCTTTATCTCTCCTTGCCGGCATAAAAGCAAGCTTATTCCAGGCGCAACTCTTGGAACATTACTCTTTGACTCCACTCAATCGGAATTCAAAATTTTTTATCAGGCTCCCTGCAAAAATATCTTCCAGAAATTTCCGGTCCAATTAACTCAGCGCAAAGAATAATAGTCTACGCCAATAATTTAGGCTTGAAATCAGACCTTAATTATACCTGACAGCTCGGGCAGTAAAACGAGACTCTGCCTGCAATTGCTGTCTTGATAATTGTTCCTCCACACCTCTTACAGGGCTTCCCTTCCCTGCCATACATCACCGGACGGTTTGAGCCTGTTTTGCCCTCAGATGTTTTATAATCCCTTATTGTAGTTCCAGCATTTTTTATTGCCCTTTTCAGCACAAATTTTATAGCGCTTGCAAGCCTTTTCAATTCTTGTTTTTTCAAATCTCTTCCATACCTTAACGGAGATATGCCTGCTCTAAAGCAAGCCTCATCAGCATATATATTGCCAACCCCGCACCCAATCCTCTGGTCAAGTAAAAGAGACTTTATAGCCACTTTCCGATTATAAACCTTTTCATAAAGCCAATTCGCGTTGAATTCCTTGCTTAAAGGCTCAGGTCCTAGGCATCCAATACTTGGAATGCAGGATAAATTTTCAGATTTTGCTAACATTACCCTGCCAAACATTCTGGGGTCGCGGAATGTCAACTTGAATTTGTCAAAATATAGCTCCAGATGGCAGTGCTGGTCTCGCCTCTCGTCATTCTGTCTGATGAAAAGGTTCCCTGTCATTCCAGGATGAATTATAAGAGTCAAGCCTTTGTCAGTCTCCAGAAAAAGGTATTTGCATCGTCTTTTAAGTTGAAGAATTTTTGCGCCCTGCAAGGCTTTTGATAAATTCGCTCCCTTCTCAAGACTCCTGAAAACAAGAGATGATTTTCTCATCCACACACTTCCTATACTTTTCCCCCGGATTCTTCTTTCAAGTTGTCTGCGGAAGGTTTCAACCTCTGCTAATTCAGCCATTGGTCTCTTTTTCCTTTTGATACAAATTCGCCAGCTTAACCAGCCTGCTAATCTCTATCTCCTCAGCCCGAGATTGCGGATTGATCCCGGCTTGAGTTAACAATTTAACCAGAACTTCTTTCTTCAATCGCAAACTTGAGCCAGCAAGAGAATTTAGAATAGTTTTCCTACGATGAGAAAAACAGGCTTTTATAACCCGCTTGAAAAACTCATAATCTAAATTTTGTAATCCACGGTCTGCAATTTGGAATCTAACCAGAGCAGAATCTACTTTGGGCTTTGGACTAAAAGCCTCAGGACCAACTTCAAGAAGAATCTCAGGCTCCGAGTGAACCTGCGCGATAATGGATAGGATTCCGTAATCTCTGGAAAATGGCTTTGCAACCACCCGACCCGCAACCTCTTTTTGAAGCATTAAATAAAGCTCCTGAAAAATCCCATAACTCTCAAGCAACTTAAATATGACCTGACTGGAAATGTTATAAGGAAGATTAGAAATTACTTTATATTTATTGTCTAACATCTTTATTTTATTAAAATTAAATTTGAGAACATCGCTGACAATGACTTCAAGTTTATTATCCGGAATTTGGCTTTTTAACACTCTTGCAAACTCAGGTTCTATTTCAATTGCAATGACCTTTTTTGCTTTTTGCACAAGGTATTTGGTCAGAGAACCTGGTCCTGGTCCTATTTCCAAGACATAATCGTCAGGTCTAACATCAGCGAGTTCAACGATTTTCTGCAGGATGTTTTCATCAATCAGGAAGTTCTGTCCCAGGCTTTTCCTGCTTCTGATTCCAAACTCACGAATGATTCTGCGTGTCGGCTTCATTCCCAGTTTTCCAGAGTTAGAACTGCGCTGGCATCCAGGTTGATCTCATCCCTGAATCCGCGCTTCAATTTCTCTTCTCCGACCAGCGCAATCATTCCAGCGTTATCCGTGCAGAGCCTAATTGTTGGCGCAAACATCTCAATTTGCTTTTTATAAGCCAATTCCTCAAACGCCTGTTTCAGCCTGGCATTCGCGGCAACGCCTCCGCTCAGAACTATTCTTTTGAGCCTGAATTTATCAACCGCTTGCTCTGCTTTTTGAACCAGTGCCGTGACCACTGCTTCTTGATAGCTCGCCGCAATATCAGCAAGCTGTTCCCTGCTCTCCGGATGCTCATTGACAAAACGCGAAAGCGCGGTTTTCAAACCAGAAAAGCTGTAATCAAGCTCACGATGTCTGGTCCATGCAATCGGGAATTGAACCGCTTTTGGATTCCCTTCTCTTGATACCCTGTCAATTTCTCTTCCGCCAGGATAGCCCAGTCCCAATATCTTTGCGCCCTTGTCCAGCGCCTCTCCTGCCGCATCATCAAGGGTCTGGCCTATAACCTGATACTTGCCCCAATCCTGAGCCAGGCACAGAATCGTATGACCACCGCTTGCGATCAACCCAAGAAACGGAAACTCCAAGTCCGGTTTTTCCAGAAAAATACTGAGCAAATGCCCCTCTAAGTGATTAACGCCAATAAGTGGTATTTTTCTGCTCCAGGCAATGGCTTTAGCAAAGCCCAGCCCCACAAGAAGGCACACCACCAATCCCGGACCCTTGGTCACCGCAACTCCTTCAATCTGCTCCAGTTTCAATCCAGCCTGCTCCAGCGCGGACTTAACCACTGCAGAGATGACCTCAATATGCCTCCTACCAGCTAGCTCCGGAACCACGCCTCCGAATTTCTTGTGAATCTCATCCTGGCTGGCAATAACATTAGATAAAAGATTTCTCCCGGAAACCACTCCAGCGGAAGTCTCATCGCAACTTGTTTCAATTCCAAGAACAATCATTGAAAAATCGCGCTTATTAAAATAAATCCCGCAGGTTAAATTTTTTGCTCGGAACTCTGGTCAATTTTTCATCCCCGAGCGTGAGCTTCAAGCCTTTGCGAGTGAACTCCATCTCTTTTGGACCAGTCAGCTTACTGAGCAATCCCGCGACCCCAGTTTTGGGCTTCAAGCTAACTTTATGATTGGGCTTGAGAATACAATTTACAGTGGTATCACAGTATCTCGTTACTTTATACTCACCGCTCATCGCTTCTACGCATTTAAATTTTTCCTTAGCATTCGCGCTTTCATCGCTTGTCTCCTCGCCTCGTTTCAAAATCCATAGCAAAAGTATTTTCCAGACTTCATCCTCTCTCGCAGGCTTTTCCTCACCCTTCTTCAGCTTACACGCCTCCACGCTAAATTCCCCGGTCTCAGTAAAATGGTATCTCCGGAATTTGCCACTCTCATCCGGTTCGCTCTCCCAGATTCCAGCCAGGTTTCCGCTTACGCAGGAAAACCCTAAAACCGCTATTAAAACTAATATCGCTACAATTGCTTTTTTCATCTATTCCTCCTTAGGGACGCTTTCGCTTTGGCTTTTGCGCCAGTCTTATTGCTAACTTTGTTGTTGCTTCCGCACTCAGAGGCTTTGCCTTTGAGAACTTCTATCCCATGTGGCAAAACCTCAAGAATAGCCTTAAGGCTTTCCCTTACACCTCGCTCCGAGCCCGGCAGATTGATTATCAAAGTGGATTTTCTTATGCCAGAAACCGCGCGACTTAACATAGCATTCGGAGTTTTCTTTAAGCCAGCTAAACGGATCGCCTCTGATATTCCGGGAGTCTCGCGCTCAATAACAGCTTTAGTTGCCTCTGGAGTGAAATCCCTGGGACTGAATCCTGTTCCGCCAGTGGTGAGAATTAAGTCCAAGCCATGCTCGCTCCAGTCAATCAAAACCTTTTTTATCTGCTCCGGGTCATCAGGAATAATCTTTACCTGACAGATTTCAGCTCCTATCCTGGTCATCATCTCCTGAATAGCTGGTCCGCTCCTGTCTTCCCGCTCCCCTCTCGCGCCTTTGTCGCTGATGGTCAAAACCCCTACCCTCATCTTATCCTCCAATTTTATACATCTCGCTTCTGTTATGTTCCATCTCTCCACGGTCCCAGAATTCTTTCTCTGCTAATGCCTCTCTAAAAATACGCATCAGTCTTTCCTCATCAGCCCCTCGCTCTCTTAACTCCTTCCTTAAATCTATCCCCTTCTGGTCAAACAGACAAATCCTGAGCTTTCCATCAGGACCAAGCCTGAGCCTCTGACAACCTGCGCAGAACCGCTCAGAGACCGGAGTAATAAACCCTATCCTTGCGCCAGAACTGGTAAGAAAAATTCTTGCCACGCCTTCCCCATCATCAGCAGGCACAAGAGGACCAATTTCTTGCTCAATCCGTTCTCTGATCTCATTTCCTTTCACCAAAAGCGAACTTCTCCAGGTTCCAATCTCCTTGCAGATAGTCTCCAAACCGCTCATAGGCATCAATTCAATGAACCGAACATCCATCCGCTCCTTTTCCGCAAACCGGACAAAATCTAAAACCTCATCATCATTTATGCCCCTGATGACAACTGTATTTATTTTTACAGGCTCAAGCCCTGCTCTTCGCGCGCTTTCAATTGCATCAAAAACTTTTTCAAAATCATCCCTTCGTGTGATCTTTTCAAAACGCTCTTTCCTGAGAGTATCCATACTGATGGTAACCCTTTTCAAGCCAGCTTGCTTAAGCGGATGCGCAAACTCTTTAAGCAAAATCCCATTTGTTGTGAGCGCAAGGTCTGAAGGATTCAGACGCGCAAGTTTTTCTACCAGACTGACAATACCTTTTCTGACAAGAGGCTCCCCTCCAGTGATACGAAACCTTTTAATCCCTGCAAAAAATGCAGATTTAGCAACAAGCTCTATCTCCTCATAGCTCAATAGCTCTTCTGCACGCGCAAGCTGAACCCCGGACTCCGGCATACAATACACGCACCGGAGATTGCACCGGTCCGTTACTGAAATTCTTAAAACCCTAGACCCTTTCAATTCTATCTCCAGGCTTCACAGCCCCGCCTTCCAGAACCTCGCAGAAAATTCCCAGACTCGGCATTATGCACTCGCCAACCAGATGATATATGGCACAATGCGTATGGCATTCCTTGCCAATCTGGCTCACCCGCAGACGAATTTTTTTGTTGATACGCAACTCATCTCCGATTTTTAAGCTGGAAAGGTCAATGCCTCTGGTAGTCAAATTTTCAGCAAAAGTCCCTGGCTCAATTCGTATCTTCTTTCCCTTAATCGCATCGCAGGATTGTATAGCCAGCTCCTCAAATCGCTTCCTCTGCTCTTCTATGCTCTCCATCATCAATAGACTAACCTGCCGATGCGCAAAACCAAGATGAGCGTCTCCAGCAACGCCCTTCCCCGCAACCAGCTCCGCCTCTGCAACAGGCTTTTTCACAGTGCCCTTTCTCCTGCTGATGTTAACCGAAATTATCCTGCCTGCTTTTCCTGATTCCCCTCGCTCATTCATTTCCCGCTCCTTTCTTCCATCTCCCACTCTTCCCTCCTGCCTTATACTCAAGTCGCAAATCCGTGATTTCCGCGCCTCTGTCAACCGCTTTAACCATATCATACACGCTCAGAGCGCAAACACCCGCTCCTGTCAATGCCTCCATTTCCGCACCGGTTCTTGCCTGGGTTTTAACCGTGCATAAAATTTTCAAAGCGCTTTTCAGTATTTCTATCTCAATTTCAATCTGGTCCAGCGGAATAGGATGAGCAAGCGGAATCAACTCAAAGGTTTTTTTTGCCGCGTTAATCCCGGCAATCCTGGCAGTATTCAAAACCTCTCCTTTTTTGACTTTATTCTCCAGAATCAGCTTGATGGTTTCTGGCGCCAGATTGATCCTGCAGGATGCAACCGCAATTCTTCGCGTGATAGGCTTTTCCCCGATGTCAACCATATAGGCTTTTCCTTCCTGATCAATATGTGTCAGCTGTTTAATCTCTTTCTTCATAACTCTACTCCTCTCCACAGGTCAGCTTGCTCATTATTCCCTTAAACCAAACTTGTAAAGTCAGCCCCATTATAAAAAAAAGACCTCTACTTCCTCTCCCTTTTTCACATTTGCAATCTCAGCTGGAATCACAATCAAGACATTGCTTTTGACCATTGATTTAAGCACTCCGCTCTTCTGGACAGGGAATGGTTTAACTTTCAATACTGCTTCTGTGCGATCAATAATTCCCCGGAGAAAATGAGTCCTCCCGGTCTTGACAACCAGGTCTTCCATCAAAATGGCTTTACCTTTGACAAGACCAATTTGTTTTTTGCCAAGCATTTTATCTATTGCAGGCCTCACAAAAAGATGAAATGTAACCATTGCGCTTGCAGGATTTCCAGGCAGACCAAAAACCAATTGTTTCCCTTTTTTCCCGAAAAATATCGGTTTCCCAGGCTTGATCCTCGCCTTCCAGAAAACAGGCTCAACTCCAAAGCTTTTTAACTGGTCTTTAACAAGGTCATAATCCCCGACCGATACCCCACCAGTTAAAACTAAGATATCCGCATCTTTAGCCTGCTGTATTTTTAATCCCAGAGCTGACTTCTCATCGCGCGCAATCCCAAGGTATTTAACCTCTGCCCCGCACTCCTCTGCCAGACCCCAAAGAGCATAGCCATTAGAGTTCCTGATTTGACCGGGCTTTATGTTCGCACCAGGCTCCGCAATCTCATCCCCGGTGGATATGATCGCAACCACAGGCTTACGCGAGACCTCAATCGTTTTCAGACCAAGCGCAGAAAGCATCCCCATTTCCGCTCCGCCTATTCTGGTTCCTTTTTCTAGAATCCTCTCTCCCTTTTGAACATCCTCTCCAGGCAAACCGATATTATCTCCAGGTTGAACTTTTCTACGGATCAAAACCTTTTGTCCTCGCCTCTCTGTATCCTCTACCATCACTACAGCATCCGCGGCTTCAGGAAGAACCGCTCCAGTCATAATACGGATAGCTGTTCCGGGCTTTAATTCTTTCTTGCAAATTTTTCCAGCAGGCACATCATCAATAACAGTAAGCTCAACGCCTTCTACCTGAGAGGAGGAAATTAAGTCGCGAGACCGAACCGCGTATCCATCCATTGTTGCTTTTCTGAAAGGAGGAATATGCTCTTGCGCTTTAATGTTCAGGGCAAGTATTCTTCCCAGGCATTTATTTAATGGAACTCTTTCTGATGACAAAGGTTTGGTTTTGCTCAAGATTTTTTTTATCGCATCATTGTAATCAATCATTTTCCTGCTCTCCTATTCTTAATTTATTATTTTAACTGCCTCTGGAGAAAATTTTATCAGAACCTGGCTATTAAGAGATATGTTTTTTCTATGAAGCTCTGTAACAGGGAGATTTACACGAAAGCTTAAATCTCCGGATACCCTTGCAAGCGCAAGATTATCATCAGCCATTTCCAGCCGTGTGATCCTGCCTTCAAAGATATTTGTAGGCGCGCACCCCTGTGTGCGCCCAGCAGGGCATACACCTAGGTCTGCCCGTACTGCGGAGTGCAATTCTATTTGCTCCGGACTGATCAGGCATATAATATGACCAGTGTAATTTCCATTAAAGAAAATTTTGGTTCCTGCTTTGGGCTCTATCCAGCTTATCTTTCCATCTGTCTCTGCCCGACCGCTGAAACAATTCTCGTGGCTATACTGAACTCGCCTGCCATCAGAAAGATAAATTACTTCATCCGCAAGTCTGAATGCCTGGGAAAAATTATGCGTGGTGAAAACAACGGTTGAATTAAGCCCTCTTTGAACCTCCAGTATAGTTGCTTCTATTCTGCTTATCAGATTAGAGTCAATGTTTGCGGTTGGCTCGTCCAGAAGCAGGACTTTTGGATTGAGGATGATAGCCCTTGCCAGCGCAACCCTTTGCGCCTGACCAGCGCTCAACTCCTTGACGCTCTTTTTTTCAAAACCGTTCATCTCCACCATTGCCAGCGCCTCTCGCACCTTTGATTCCCATTCCCTTTCCGGCGTCCCTCTCACCTTCAAACCAAAAACAAGATTGTCAAAAACACTCTTCTGAAAAAGATATGGGTGATGAGTGAGCATAACTACCTGGCGTCGTTTATTGAAAAGTTGTTCCCTGCTCTCCCAGGGATCAGTCCCAAATAATTCCAGAATCCCCTCAACAGGCTTTTGTAAAAGCCCCAGCAGAAAAAGCAATGTAGTTTTGCCCGCGCCATTAGGACCAACCAGAGCAATGACCTTGCCTGCCTCTATTTCCATATTTTTAAGTTCAAGCTCAAAGCGTGAACCAGGATAGCGAAACCTTATATGCTTCAGCCAGTATGCTCTTTCCGTCATTATGATTCCTTTGTTTTCAATCCGAGATTAACCGCAAGATTGATCCCAAGAGTCACGCAAAGCAAAACAATCCCCAGGAGCACCCCGTTCATAAATTCTCCCTTGCTGGACTCCAGAGCAATAAAGGTGGTGATGTTGCGGGTTTCTCCACGAATGTTTCCGCCAAGCATCATTGAAATTCCCACCTCGCTCACTGCGCGCGCAAACCCCGCAAGAAGCGCGAATAAAAGAGGGAATTTTGCTTCTTTGATCACAATCCAGCCAGCCTGGCTTGGACTTGCGCCTAAAGTAAGCGCGGTCATTCTTGCCTTCTGGTCAACATGTTTGAGTGCACTATAAGAAAAGCCGATAAGCAAAGGCAGGATCAGAATTGTCTGTCCAATAATCATTGCTGTCTGGGTATAAAGGAGTCCTAAGCCTCCGAGTGGTCCGGAACCGCTCAAAATGAAATAAAGCAGAAGCCCGATAACAACCGTGGGAGCGGCCATCAATGTCTGATTGATAAGAAGAACGATCCTTTTCCCACGAAATTCTGTTCCTGCCAGAAGCAATGCCAGAGGCACTGCCATTATACTCGCGAGCAGAGTTGCAACTCCACTCACTTTCATAGAAACCCAGATCGCTTTTGCAAGTTCAAGGAAAATCATTTGCTCAGGTCTATTCCAGGCTTATCTGCCATTGGCTCAAAGAGCCTGGTGGCTCCTTTTCCTTTAAAATCCCCAATAACCTTCTGCCCGCGGGGGGAAGTCAACCAGGCAATGAACAGCATTGCTTCTGCGTATTTAGCGGACTTGCTCTTGAAAGGATTTACCGCAATCACCGCATAGATATTTTCCAATTCAGGAGCTTTTGCGAAAACTGGCTTCAAGCCTTTAATGCCCTCAAGCCCGTAAAAACTCGCAGAATCCGTAAGTGTGTATCCTTGTTTCTCCATTGCCACTCTTAATGTCTGCGCCATCCCCTGACCTATCTCCAGATAATTCTTCTCAGGCTTGCCTCCAGCAAGCTCCCACAATTCAAGCTCCCGGATGTGCGTTCCTGAATTGTCCCCACGGCTCACAAAAGCAGAGCCACTATTCTTGATCCTCTGCATTGCATCCCTCAGGTCTTTTGCCTTTGCAACCCCTGCTGGATCGCTCTCCGGTCCAACAAGCATAAAATAATTCCTTGCAATCACCCTCCGGTTCACTCCATAGCCATCAGCAAGAAATTGCTCTTCCAGCTTCTTAGCGTGAACAATCACCACATCTGCGTTCCCATCACGCGCCAATTTCAACGCCTGCCCGGTCCCAACCGCAACCCATTTCAGCCTGACCCCGGTATCTTTCAGGAACTCATCTGCGATGACATCAAGTAATCCAGTGGCATCAACACTGGTTGTAGTAGCAAGCATCAACTCGGAATTCGGTATTCGGTATTCGGAATTACCAATCACGCTGATCCCAAGAACCGAGAACGCCAGCGCTAAAAGCCAGCGCCCAAATTTTTTATTGTTTATCATATTTTCCCTTTCATAAATAAAAAAACCAACCTCCGAATTCGGAAAGTTGGTTATCTTTTTATCTCCTTTCCGAACACGGGAGGTATAGCCGTTTCCAGCTATGCCCTATCGGCTTTGCGCCATTGGCTTTAACCATTAGGCAACAAAGCTCGGAGATTTTATAAATATATATTAACCAGACAGAGATGTCAAATTGGATTACAGCCAGGACTTGGCGTTGATGACGAACTGTGCTGATTTTTTGTTTCCGAAAATTTTGCTTTTTTCTCTCCGGAATAAATCTCAGATTCAGATTATCTTGGCCATCAGAGTTCAAAAAATTTTTCAGCCTTGCCAACCACCCCCATAGAAGGAATAATGATTTTTCTCTCAGGGTCTTTTACAGCTCTGCCAATGACCAAGGCTTTGTGCTTATGTTTCCTGCAGATTGTGACCACTTTATCAGCGTCCTTTTCCGAGACAACCACACAAAAGCCCACGCCCATATTAAAAGTGTTTGCCATTTCCGTGTTGCTGACATTGCCTAGCTTCTGGATCAGTTTGAACACAGGCGGCGGGTCTGGAAGATTGTCCAGAATAAAGCCCACTTTTGAGCGAACCCGGCGAAGGTTTCTGAAACCATCCCCTGTTATATGAAGCAGAGCCTTTATTTTGAGCTTCTTCTCCAGCATCTCCATTACTGGTCTTACATAAATGCGTGTTGGAATCAAAAGCTCCTGTCCAATAGTTTTGCCCAGCTCCTTGCTATAATGGTTAATCTTATATTTTCCTAGCAGGACTTTTCTCGCAAGAGTATAACCGTTGGAATGTAGTCCTGATGATGCTAGCCCCACCACGACATCGCCCTCCTTTATCCCATCACCAGCTATAATTTTTTCCGGATCAACCACTCCCACCGCGCATCCTGCAAGGTCAAATCCTTTGCCTTCCTCAATCCCCCTGATCATTTCCCTGAGTTGAGCTATCTCTCCTCCTGGAATTGAGATCATTGCTTCTTTTGCCCCAGCGTAAAGCCCCTTGCCAACCTCAGCTAGAAGAGGCAGGCTTGCGTCCTGAAGCGCAATATAATCAAGCATTGCAATTGGTCTCGCTCCCACGCAAATGATGTCATTAACATTCATTGCAATACAATCAATCCCAACTGTATCGTATTTGTTCATCATCTCCGCAACTAACAGCTTTGTGCCAACCCCGTCTGTGCTCAGAGCAATTGCGAGTTTCGGAGCAATTTTGATGACAGTTGCATAAAGCCCTATCTCGGTCTTAACCTCTGGATGGTCCTTAATTGTCTTCTTGACCCATACCAGAAATTTTTCCCAGCTGGAAAGCCCCTCCATACCTAAAACGCCTGTGCTGGCGTAAGTCATTCCTTTACTTCTTGCCATCCAGAACCTCCTTTAACGAATACGGATTTATGCTATGGAGCAGGTAATTGCGGGACAGATGATAATACTCCTCTACTCCAGCCTTGATCATTTTCAAATCCTCTTCAGTAATCTCCCGCCTGGGCTTTGCCGGAATACCCATCACTAAAGTCCTGGCTGGAATTTCTGTTCCTGGAGGAACTAGAGAACCACCTGCAATGATGCACTCATCCCCGATCTTTACATCATCCATAACAACCGAGCCCATTCCAATAAGACAGAGATTCCCGATCTTACACCCGTGAAGAACCGCGCGATGTCCAACAGTTACCTCGTTGCCAATAACTATTGGCGAGCGCACCCTGTCAATATGAAGCACGCAATTATCCTGTATGCTTACCTTCTCTCCAATTCTGATCTGCTTGAAGTCCCCGCGAATAACTGCTCCAAACCAGACAGAACTTCCATACCCGATCTCAACATCGCCAACAATAGTTGCAGTGTTCGCAACAAACACACTTGGGTCTAATTTCGGAAACTTGCCCTGATACTCCAAAATCATTTTTTCCCTCTCTTCGTGGCGCGGACAATCCTGTCCGCACATCTCTACGCATACACAATCAACTTCAAATAATAAAAGCAAACCGGCACAGTAAAAACAATAGAATCCAGCCGGTCCAAAATTCCTCCGTGCCCCGGAACAATGGTTCCGGAGTCCTTGACCCCGGCGTCCCGCTTGAAAAGCGATTCCACTGTATCACCAGTCATTGCAACAATGACCAGAATAACTCCAAGCACAACGCTATGAAACATAGATAAGTTAGTGTGAATAATCCATTTGTCAAAAACCAGCTTGGTCAAAACAGAGCCAGCGGTTCCAAAAATCAGTGAGCCAACTGCTCCCTCCCAGCTCTTCTTTGGACTTATCATTGGACTCATCTTATGCTTTCCCCATTTCCTTCCAATCAAAAATCCGCCGGTGTCTGAAAGAAAGGTTATGGCGATTACGAGCACGATCAAAAACAATCCAAAGTCGGTCCCGCCCTGCTTGCCGGACCAGTTCCGGAGCAAGAGGATGTGCGAAAGCAAAAAGCCCACATAAAAAACTCCCAGAATGGTTGCGCTGGTGGTGGTGAGCGCGCCCGAAATATCCTTTTGAAAAAGCTGTCTGCCAAGAATTACCAGCGTGAGTAAAGCAAATGCTAAAAGCAAAATTTCCTTATCCACATTCAGATAAAACAGAATTCCAAGCGCAAGCGCAAAGCCTGTTCCAATCAGCTTTTGAGCGTTCAATCCCTTAGCTTCTACCATTTTATAAAATTCCAGCATCCCGATCAGGATCACAACTTCCACTAGCCCGAAAAACCAGAGCCCTCCCAGCCAGAAAAAAACCAGCAGAATCGGAATCACCACACCAGCAGTGGCAAAGCGCTTCTGGGTCTCAGTCATCTCCTGCGATTCCTTTTAGACATAATCTTTTGAAGCAAGCACAGGGAATTATTGCGCATCTCTTCAATCTCAGACACACTCAAGCCAGCTCCCTGCGCAATTTTTTTCGCATCTTCCCATCTGGTCAGGTCTTCTGGCAAATGAGAGTCCGTGTCAAGCACAAGCCTTGCACCGAACCTGCGCGCTAAACCTGCAACCCAGCCATTAGTGTAGCAATGACCTTTACGCGTGGTGATTTCCAGATGAACCCCCATTTGCGCGGCAAGCTCAACCAGCTCTGGCTTAATTAAACCAGGATGCGCAAGAATATCCACGCCTGCTTTGATCCCTGCTTCATTCGTTCCCTCTGGAACCGGCTCCACCAGAGTCTCTCCGTGAACCACCACAATCTCTGCTCCGAGCTTACGCGCTTTTTTCACAAGCGCTGGAATTTGCTCAGGATAATTATGAGTTAGCTCCACACCAGCAATCACATTTATCCCGGGCTCTCTCGGAAGAGAGCGGATAAATTTCTTGAGCGAGCCAATCACAAATTCCAGATTGCTGAAATCACAATGGTCTGTAATCGCAAGCGCCTGATAGCCCCTGGCTTTAGAGCGCTGAACCAACTCAACAGGCAAAAGCACCCCATCACTTAGCAAACTATGTGTATGAAGGTCTATCATTATTTATGCATAATCTTGCCAAATTTTTCTCTTGCGGTCAAGGATAAAACAATAGATACGAGATTATCTGATGAAAAGAGTTGATGTTATTTTAAGTCAGGCTTTAGCGGGAAATAAGCTAACGCATACCTTTAGAAGGAATCGGTAGCTTTTTTGACAAAGCAAAATCGTATGCTATCTTAATGAGCATGGAGATAAATTGGTTTACGCGAAGCCATAAAGGCTCTATCCCATCCTAAATAATAGGAGAACAGGAGAAAATGAATGTTCACACCTAACTTGAAAATGAAACTGAAGCTCTGGATTTGGCTGTTTTGCTTTGTGTTGATTAGTTGCGAAAGTCAGGATTCACTAATCCCGGAAGAAAACCCGCCAGAGGTCTCTGCACGCGGAAATCCTCCAGCTTATATCAATTTGACCAAAAAAGTTCCGGCAGGTTCTTTGAAAATCGCGGTTATCGGGGATTCCCGCGGTGGCAATGATGTTTTTGAGGATATTGAGGAAGACATTGTTTATATGAAACCAAAGCCTGATCTAGTGGCTCATACCGGCGATATGATTACTCATCCGGGGAGTGGTATAGAATGGTATAGTTTTCATAAAGACGCTGAGACGCTCACTAAGCATTTTCCCTTTTATCCTATTCCGGGGAATCACGATGTTAAAGATCAGGCTAGTCAGGAAATATATCAAAATCAATTTCCTCCGCCAGTAAGCGACCTTTATTATTCAGTTGAAGCCGGAGACATCCTTTTGATCTTTCTTGATAGCGAGGTTGCTGGAGAGTTAAGTAAAATAGACGGGGCTCAATATCAATGGCTGAAGAATCTACTGGAAGGAAAAGGGGCTAAATTCAGGTATAGGCTTGCATTTGTTCATCGTCCTCTTTTCCCATCTGCAGAACATATGGGCGGAAGCCTAGACCATAATCCAGAGCTTCGCGACCGGCTTCATCAGCTTTTTGTGAAAAACCGGGTTGAGATCGTTTTTGCGGGCCACGAGCATATCTATGACCGGAGAAAAATTGATAGCGTGACCTATATTACCACTGCTGGCGCAGGCGCTCCATTGGTTAATGACCCAAGAAGCTATTACCACTTTGTTTTTCTGGCAGAAACCCCCTCCGGGCTTGAAGGATTCTGCTTTACGATTGACGGTATAATGAAAGACCATTTCTTGGTCAAGGAATAAGGGGTTAATCAGGAGATTTCTGAGCAATTTCAAGGGAGAAGATAATGAAAAGTATTAAATTATTCTGCTTGACGCTTTTGTTAATTATTTGTTCAGCTAGAGCGCTAGCTGTGGAGTTAGACCTGGGCGCGGAGTTAAACTATTTTGACCCGACTGATGAGGATTTCCGGCAATTTTATGAAGGGGGCCTCTGCTACGGTCTGGAAAGCAGACTCTGGTTTGAAAACGGCTTTGGATTAGGCTCCAGCATTGATTACCTTACCCGCACCAGAATTTATGCAGGAGACGAATTTAAGGTTGAGTCCCTTCTCTGGAACAGCTCCTTGCTCTATTCTATGAAAGGGATTAAATGGCTTAGACCTTATTTCGGAGCGGGATTAGTGGTGGACTATTCCAGGGAATCAAATAAAGCGGATACGATTGATGATTGGGACCTTGGCTATCAAGCCCAAGCCGGGGTTGAAATAATTCTTAAGTATTTCAGACCTTATCTGCAGATTTCTGTTCAGGAAACTCCAGAAACTGATGGCATAAATCTCTCCGGATATATGACCGGGATAGGCGTTCAATTCCAGTTGCCAATAAAAAAATCCGAGTCAAAACCAGAATAGTCAAAAAGGATTTGGCCAGAAATAATAAAATCCCTTATTGAAGCCCTGAACCCAATCCTGTAAAATGGGCAATAATGAGCAAAAAGAAAAAATTATTCTTAATTGATGGCAGTTCCTTTATATTCAGAGCATATCACGCAACTGAGCGCTCCCGTATGAGCAACTCCAAGGGCATTCCCACCAATGCCACTTATGTGTTCACAAATATGCTCCAGAAAATTTTTAAGGACTATGAACCGGACTATCTGGTCGTGGTATGGGACGCTCCGGGTAAAACCTTTCGCGAGGAAAAATACAAAGAATATAAAGCAACTCGCAAGGAAACCCCACAGGATTTGATTCCGCAGTTTGATTATATACGGGCAATTGTAGATGGGTTTAACATTGCGACTCTGGAAAAGGAGGGATATGAGGCGGATGATGTGATTGCGACCATTGCGGAAAAATATAAAGGCAGGAAAGACATGGAAGTGGTGATAGTCTCTGGCGACAAGGATATGGGACAAATCCTGGATGAGAATGTGAAGATGCTGGACACGATGAAGGAAAAGGAAACAAATGTTGACACGCTTAAGGAAAAATGGGGACTAACTCCAAAACAACTCATAGACCTGTTCGCTCTTCTCGGAGATAGTTCTGATAATATCCCGGGGGTCAAAGGCATTGGCGAAAAGAGCGCGCCGGGATTGATTCAGCAGTTTGGCTCTCTTGATGGCATTTATCAGAATCTTGACAAAATTCCGGAAAAAATACGGCAAAAGCTGGAAGCGCAGAAAAAACAGGCTTACCTGAGCAGGGAACTCATAGAGCTCAAAAAAAATGTTCCTCTTGAATTCAAGCTGGAGGATTTTGAGGTTCAGAAACCTGATAGAGAAAAACTTGTCTCGCTTTTCAGAGAACTGGAATTTCAAAAACTCCTGAGCGAATACTCACAGGAAAGCAAAGAGGTTAAGCGGGAGAACTATGAGCTGATTACAAAACCAGAAGCTCTTGAAAAATGGGTTAAAGAGCTTAAACAAAGCGCGAGCTTTGCGTTTGACATAGAGACCACTTCTCCAGAGCCAATGAAGGCTGAGCCGGTTGGATTTTCCTTTGCAACTGAAGAAGGCAGAGGCTGCTATTTGCCGTTTGCGCATAAGACAGGTCTCGGAGAGGAGCAACTGGGTAAAAAACAGGTGTTTGAGCAATTGAAGCCAGTTTTAGAATCAGAGCAATTAAAAAAAATCGGACAGAATATCAAATACGACTATATTGTTCTTATCCGCGCAGGAATGAAGCCAGAGGGATATGCTTTTGACACTATGCTCGCATCATATCTTTTTAATCCGCGTAGAAGAACTCATAATCTCAATGACCTGGCGCTTGAGTATTTCGGGCATAAGATGATTTCTTTTGAGGACATTGCTGGAAAAGGAAAGAGCCAAAGGCTCTTCAGCGAGATTGATTTGAAAAGCGCGTGTCAATACTCAGCAGAAGATGCGGATATTACTTTGCGTCTTTATCATAAACTTGCGCCATTGCTAAAACAGCATAACCTGGAGAGACTTTATTATGAAATTGAGCTTCCGCTCTCGCTTGTGCTCGCAAGAATGGAAATGGCTGGCGTGAAGATTGACGCACAGATATTGAAATCCCTTAGCAGGGAACTTTCTGAAAAAGAGGATGAGCTCAAAAGAGAAATTTTTGAAATGGCAAAGGGAGAGTTTAATCTGGATTCTCCAAGACAGCTCTCAGAGGTGCTTTTTCAACGGCTAAATCTTCCGACTAAGAAAAAAACTAAAACCGGGTTTTCAACTAATGTGGATGTGCTCAATGAGCTTGCTCTGGTTCATCCGCTTCCGAAAAAAATCATTGAATACCGGACTCTCTCCAAGCTCCGGAGCACTTACACAGATGCGCTTATTCAACTAATCAACCCGGAAACCGGAAGAATTCACACATCCTACAATCAGACCATCACCGCTACAGGCAGGCTTTCAAGCTCTGACCCAAACCTTCAAAACATCCCTGCACGCACACCTGAGGGCAGAAAAATCCGAGAGGCGTTTATCCCGGAAAAGGGCTTTAAGATAATGTCTGCTGACTATTCACAGATTGAGCTTCGCGTGCTTGCGCATTTTAGCGAGGAGCCTGCATTGCTTGACGCGTTTGAAAAAGGAGAGGACATTCACAGCAGGACAGCTATTGAGGTTTTTGGAGTTAAGCCAGAGCAATTAACACCAGAGCTCAGGCGCAAAGCCAAAGTGATCAATTTTGGAGTGCTCTATGGAATGAGCGATTTTGGCTTGAGCCAGGAGCTTGGAATAGAGCCAAAGGAAGCCAAGAAATATATTGAGCAGTATTTTGAGCGCTATCCTCGGGTAAGAAAATTTTTAGACCAGGTTCTGGATGAGGCGCGAAAAAATTTGTGTATCAGAACCATTTTGAACCGGCTCTGCAAATTTCCGGACATCAATAGCGAGAATCAGATTGTCCGCAAAGCCGCGGAAAGAGAGGCGATCAATGCTCCTATGCAGGGAAGCGCCGCGGATATAATCAAAGTGGCAATGGTAAAAATTGACCGCATTATGCAGGAGAAAAAATTAAAGAGCAGAATGATTATGCAGGTGCACGATGAGCTCGTGTTTGAAGTAGAGGAAAACGAGATTGAGGAATTAAAAAAGCTGGTCAAAAGTGAAATGGAATCAGCAGTTAAGCTAAAGGTTCCTCTCAAGGTGGACATCGGCGTCGGACACAACTGGATGGAAGCGCATTGAGCAAAATAATGGATTAACTAGAAATCTATCACGCGCTAAACTTATCAACAGATTTTATTTCTTTGCGAAATCTTGGTCTTAAAACAAAGATCACAATTAAACCCGCAATGATCATAACAATTCCGCTGAGAAGAAAACTTCGCGAAAAGCCATATCTCTGGTTGATGAAACCAGCGATGTTCGCGGATAGAAAGATGCTCGCACAGCGCACCATTGTCAGAAACGCCCAGCTCCCCCCTGCCCTTTTCTTGCTGAAAACCAGAGACGCAATCACCAGAATTAACAGCGCAAATGTGCTATCGCCAATGACATGCAGGATTCTCAGTATAAGAAAATCAAGAAATCCCTTTCCATATCCGCTCCAGGCTTGAAAAATCCCTGATAAAATCAAAGCAAGTCCTGAAACCAAAACCTGTTTTTTCCACCTGTCACTTATCCTCCCAGCAATATAAGTCCAGAGAGCCATTGCAAAGGAAATATATAAAAATAACCTTCCTACCGTAGCAGGCTTTAAGCCAATCACCTCGGTTTGAAGAAGGATATACCCAGCGTGCTCAAATCCCGCGTGCGAAGCCGCAACTAACACAATGAAAATTAAAATCCAGCTAACAGGATGCTTCAAATCATCCTTGTATTCACTGATATGAAAAGCCACTCCCCGAATCCCCGGTAGACCAATTCCTGACACAAACAATAACCCTGCTATCACCAGCAACATCCAGAAAACACTTTCTGGTCCAAAATAAAGAATCAATCTCCCCCCAATCTCAGAACCAATTCCCGCGCCCAGAACATCTCCGATATTATAAACAGCACTCTGACTTCCAGGACCCCCATCTCCCATCTGCTTTAAAAACAGCGCAGTATTGGAAATGCTTAAAAGAGATACCGCAACCCCGAAAATAAAAAAATACAGCTCATACCATTCAGGCAAAGGGTGAAAAATAAATAGCATAGAAAAAATAGCTCCTACTATCCCTCCCACAATAAACAAAAATTTCGGGCTGAATCTGTCCAGCAAAATTCCAATGGGCACAACCAGAATCAGATTTGTCAGGCTAACTATACTGACAAGAAGCCCTATCCTGGAATCAGAGATGCCTGCCTGCTTGAAAAAATAAGGAAAGTAAATCAAGCCTCCCCAGTAAAAAGCCATTACCAGAAAAGCGGTTATACCAAAATACCAGGACCTTAAAAAAACATTCTGTCTCATTCGCAAATGAGCGCCAAACTTAATTGCGATCCGGTTTCCCTCCAAGCTCCCCTGCCCGGAAAGCGGTAAGATAACCAAGACAATACTCGTCTCTGCCAGAGAGCGCAAGACCGGCTTTGAGCGTTGCCATTAGCTCATCATCCAGCGGATCAATTAACGCAGAGTCCAGACCGAGTGGAAGTAGCATTGATAAAAATGTTCGGTTGAGAAGTCTCCTATTAGGAAGGCCATAAGAAACATTGGATAAGCCAACAACGGTTTTGAATTCCGGAAATCTCCTTTTAATTTCCCGAATCGTGTCCATTACATAAAGAGCGTTTTTCACATCAGTGCTTAATGTGAAAACCAGAGGGTCAACAAAAATTTTCTCCGGCGGAATTTTATATCTCTCCACTAGCTTTACCAGAGTTTCCATTGCCTGAATCCGCGCTTCAGCATTTCCCGGAGCGCTCTCTCCCATCAAAAGCGCAATCATATAAGCCTGATAATCTAGCGCAAGAGGAAAAAGCTTTTCATACTTGGATGGCTCTAAAGTAGTAGAATTTATCATCTGACCTGGCTTTCCTGTTCTCTTCAAACCAGCCTCAATCACAGATGGAGTAGAACTGTCTATGGCAAGCGGAATATCAAAATTTGGCTTGACCAGGTCAATCAGCCAGAGCAGATCATTAAGCTCCTGCTCAGGAAGATGCGAGGTATTGATGTCAATAAAATTACTCCCTTGCTCAATCAGCGCCTTTAACTCGCTAAGAAAAAAACTCTCATCCTTGCGTAAAAGCGCATCCTTGACAGGCTTTCGGCTGGCATTTATCCGTTCCGCTATTATGAGCATTGAACCTCCTTTTTTATCTCCGCATCGCTCGGTCTTAAATAAATTGGAACAAGTTGCTCCAGAGAATCTCCATCCTTTTTCGCAAGCCTCTCTAAACCAAGCTTGCCAATCACGCTTGCGCGCGGATACTCAAACTCAAATCCTGCAAATTGCGCTTTTCCCTTAAAAATCTCTGAATAAATTCTCGCGCCTTCGCCAACTGCTAATGCGCCTTGCTTGAGCATTGGCAAAAGCTTTTCCGGAGCAATTACCCTATGTTCCCCAACTGGATGAAAACAATCTCCTCCCTGATAAAACCTAGCAAAAACCTCTCCCTTTCTCGCATCCAGAAGCGCAACTATCTGTCCATTATAAAATCTAACTGCTTGCGCCAGAGCGTCCAAGCTGGATACGCCCACAACAGGAACTGAAAGGCTCAATGCCAAGCCCTTGGCAGTTGCAAGACCTACTCGCACTCCGGTAAAAGACCCGGGACCGATTCCAACAGCTATTCCTTCAATCGCATCAGGCTCAAGACCAAGTCTTTTGAACATCCAGTCCATTTCTGGAACAAGCCTCTCCGTGTGTTTCCTTCCAAGATTAAATCTGACCTCAGCCAGTATCTGCTCATTCTGGAGCAAAGCAAGACTTCCCGCTAAAGTGGAGGTGTCTATTGAAAGAATCAGCATTTCAAATTCCCAGAACCTTAAGCAATTGCTTAAACCAATCAATTATTGGGTCCTGAAAGCGCCGTATGTCATTGAAAGTCACAAGCAAGAGCAGTGCGATGAAGAAAATAAACATTGTCTGGAAAATCACTTCTTTTATTTTTTTATTTATAGGCTTTCTTATGATCCCCTCCAGAATTGTAATCAAGATATGACCACCATCAAGAGGCGGGATGGGTATTAAATTTATAATACCAAGATTCACAGTGATAATAACAAGAAGCGAAAGAAAGCGGGACAGACCAGACCTCGCGCCCTCGCTTGTCAATGCCGCTATCCCCACAGGACCACTCATTGTCTTCAGGCTGAGCTGACCAGTGATCAGCTTTTTCGCAATAATAATCGTTAGCTTTGACCAGTGATACGCGTCTTTAAATCCTGCGAGAAGACCCTCTCTAAATCCATAACGCACAAAAACAGTTGGAATTTTTTGCTCTATGCCAATTAAATACCGATTCTCTTCTTCGCGATATTCTGGCTTTATATGAAACATCAATTTTTGATTATTGCGCAGAACTTCAATTTCAAGCTCTTTCCCCTGGCTTGCCTGAACAAGCGCGCTCATCTCGTGCCAGTAATGAATCGGCTGTCCATCAATAGCAACTATTTTATCATCCGCTCTAATTCCAGCTTTTTCCGCAGGACCACCTTTAAGCGTTTTTGCAACAATGGCTTCAATGCCTGGAAGCGCAATTCCTGAATATCCAGCCTTTTCCTCCTTATACTCAGCAAGAACGAGCTTTTTCTCTAATACTGAATTCCCGCGTTGAATCCTGTATGTCATTTCCTTTCCTGGATTAAGCAGTTCCATAGTGAACAAATCCTGAAAGCTCTTTATCGTTTTGCCATTAATAGCAAGAATCATATCCCCGGGCTTGAGTCCAGACTTTTCAGCTGGAGAATCCGGATAAATCGCTCCAACCCTTGCCTCTGCAACCTCACGATAGTCTCGCTCAATTCCAAGCCAGTAAACCGAAGGCGCAACCGCAAATCCAAGAGCAAGATTCAAAATAGAGCCTGCGCCAAAAATAATCAGCTTCTTCCATATAGGTTGCGCATACAAAGCTCGCTTCTCATCCTCTGCTGTGACCGGCTCCTCTGATTCATCCATCTCAGTTGGGTCTCCAAAAACACGCACAGAACCGCCAATTGGAAATGGTTTAATCCCATATTCTGTCTCGCCTATTTTTTTATGAATAAGCCAGGGACCAAATCCAAATGCAAAATGCAAGACCTTAACCCGGAAAAGTTTAGCAGTAATAAAATGACCAAACTCGTGCACAAAGATCAAAATCCCCAGCATAACCAGAAACGGGATAATCACCCAGAATAAAGTTGATAATGCTTCAGGCATTGATTAACTCCCGAGCTATATCCCGCGCCCATTGGTCCGCCAAAACAATATCATCTACGGATTTTACAGCTTTTGCTTTATGCATCTTCATTACTTCTCCAACTAACTCAACTATTCTATTAAACCTTATCTTTCCTAAAAGAAAAGCTGAAACCGCTTCCTCATCAGCCGCATTCATCACTGCTGGCAATGTCCCGCAGGTTTTCAGCGCCTGAAATCCGAGTTTAAGCCCTGGAAACCGCTCCATATCCGGCTCTTCAAAATTCAACTCTCTAACCCTGGCAAGATTTAGTCTCGGAAAATTCAGCTTTGGTCTTTCCGGATAAAAAAGCGCATAAGCTATCGGAATCCTCATATCTGGAATTGATAGATGCGCAAACATAGCCCCATCAGTCATCTCAACCAAAGAATGAACAATGCTCTGAGGATGAATGAGCACAGAAATCTTCTCTGGCGGAAGATTGAAGAACCATCTCGCCTCTATCATCTCCAGAGCCTTGTTCATCAAGGTTGCGGAATCCACTGAAACCTTTTTGCCCATCCTCCAGGTCGGATGATTGAGCGCCTGCGATACGCTTACCCTGCGCATTTGCTTGAGAGTTTTGGTCCGAAAAGGTCCTCCTGAAGAGGTTATAATTACTCTGGAAATCTCTGAAAATCTTCTTCCCTCAATCAGCTGAAAAATAGCTGAATGCTCCGAATCTACAGGGATGATTCTAACCCCCTTTTTTCGCGCCCGCTCTGTTATTAGCTCCCCAGCCATAACCATCGGCTCCTTGTTAGCTAGCGCAATATCCTTGCCTGAATCTATTGCTTCCAGTAATGGCTTTAACCCAACTGAACCTCCAAGAGCTATTAAAATAAGCTCAGCACCTTTAAATGATGTAAGCTCATTCAAGCCATCCTCGCCGATTACAATCCTTATCCCAGGACCTATTGTTTTTTTGAGAAAACGCCCGGCTTTATCATCCGGGACTGAAATCATTTTTGGCTGAAACTTTCGCGTTTGCTCCGCTAGAAGCTGTAGATTCCCCCGGGCAGAAAGTCCAACAACCCTGAATTTCTCTGAAAAGAGAGAAATGAGCTCAAGCGCCTGGGTCCCGATTGAACCTGTAGAGCCGAGAATGGTGATGCGCTTTAATGTCATTGGCAATGGTTAGATTCTATCTTTTTCAGCCAGTTGTTCAGGAATAAGCCCAAACCTGCGCTCACGGCTCTGATAGAATCTAATGGCTTTCCGAAGCTCTTTCCCTGAAAAATCTGGCCAAAGGGTTTTTGTGAAATAAAGCTCTGTATACGCGCTTTGCCATAGAAGAAAATTACTCAGACGGAACTCTCCTCCAGTCCGGATCAATAAATCCGGGTCCGGAATATCAGCTGTGTCAAGCAAAGCCCTGAATCCTTTTTCAGATATACTCCTCTTTAGCTTCAAAGCCCTTGCGCACGCCCGAACAATCTCATCCCTGCCTCCATAACAAAGCGCAATGGTCAGATTCAGCTTTCTGCATCTACGCGACCTCTTCAGCGCAGTCTGGACCAACTCTTGAACATCCGCAGGCAATAGTTCAATCCTTCCAATCACTCTTAACCGGACATCATTCTTTACTAACTGGTCAATCTCCTGCTTGATATAATTCCTGAGCAGGTCAAATAATCCGTTCAACTCACTCGCGGGTCTCCTCAGGTTCTCTGTGCTCAAAGCAAACAGCGTCAAATACGGAATCCCGAGTCGCCTGATTGCTTTGACTGTTTTTTTGGTCGCCTCTATTCCCTGGCGATGCCCATAAATCCGACTCTTCCCCCTGGCTAAAGCCCACCTTCCATTGCCATCCATTATAATGGCTATATGCCTTGGCAATCGTTGTGAATTCAGATTATACCTCAAGGATTTCCTGCTCTTTTTTCTGGGCAAGCTCATCAATTTTCTTAATGACCTCATCTATCTTCTTCTGAATCTTCTCCTGACCCTTGTGAAGCTCATCCTCTGTGATCTGCTTGTCCTTCTGCATCTTTCTCAGCCTCTCAATAGCATCCTTGCGCTCCTGGCGAGCCGCTACACGATGCTCCTCTGCTATCTTCCCAACAACCTTAACCAGCTCCTTCCTCCGCTCCTCTGTCAGCTCCGGAATAGGAATCCTTATCACCTTGCCGTCATTCATTGGATTAAGCCCAAGACCAGAGTTCAAGATCGCTTTCTCAAGCTCTTTCAGCGTCCCAGCGTCATAAGGCTTGATGATGAGCAACCTGGGCTCTGGAATAGTGATGTTAGCTATCTGCTTGAGCGGAGTCATCTGTCCATAATAATTCACACGAATCTCATCCAGAAGGCTCGCGCTCGCGCGCCCAGTCCTGATCCTGGACAACTTCTGGATCAAATCCTTGACCGTCTGATTCATTTTTTGCTCCAGACCTTGCACAACACTCTCCATCTTTCCCTCCTCTGTTCTAAAATTTCATTTGATCAAGGTCCCAACTGGCTTACCTAGAAGCGCCTTGATCAAATTGCCTTCCTCAAAAAAGTTGAAAACAATTATGGGCAATTTATGGTCCCTGCAAAGGCTCAACGCTGTCGCATCCATCACCTTCAAATCCTCGCTCAAGGCTTTGGTGTAGGTTAGTTTTTCAAAAAATTTAGCTCTTGGATTTTTCTCCGGGTCAGAGTCATACACGCCTTTCACACGGGTCGCTTTGAGAAAAACCTCACAGCCAAGTTCAAGCGCACGCAATGTCGCCGCAGTGTCAGTGGTGAAAAATGGATTGCCAGTGCCTGCCGCAAGAAGCACAACGCGCTCCCTCTCAAGATGATGAAACGCACGCGGTCTAACAAAAGGCTCGCATATCTGCGGAACATTGATCGCACTCAGAACCCGAACCATCACACCACGCTGAACCAGCGCCTCCTGAAGCGCAACCGAATTCATTATAGTGGCAAGCATTCCAAGATAATCAACTGCAACCCGGTCTGAAACTCCCCAGCTTTCCCTTCCTCCACGAAAAAAATTACCCCCCCCAACCATAATCGCCATTCCAACCTTCAGCTTCACAGCTTCCTTGATCTGCTCAGCTATCCAACTCAACCTCTCCTGATTGATCCCGAACCGCTGATTCCCCGCAAACGCCTCCCCGCTCAACTTGAGCATAACCCTGCGGTATCCAACAGGGGTGAGCTTTTCCATCTCTCTCATCGCTTAGAGAACCTCTCCTACCTGCAGACGCGCAAATCTTCTGATAACTATATTCTCTCCGGTTTTAGCAGAAAACTCCTTCCGCATATCATCTATGCTCTTGTCCGGGTCCTTCACAAACTTCTGCTCCAAAAGGCATACATCATTGAAAAACTTCTCCAGCTTGCCCTCAACTATCTTATCCACAACCTTCTCCGGCTTACCGCTCTCAAGAGCCTGCTGACGATAGATGGCTTTTTCGCGCTCTATAACCTCTTTCGGAACATCCTCACGAGAAACATACCTAGGTGCCATCGCCGCTATATGCATTGCAAGCTCACGGATAAAATTAGCAAACTCCTCTGTCCGAGCCACAAAATCCGTCTCGCAATTAACCTCAACCAGCACTCCGATCTTTTCTCCAGGACGATGCAGATAAGAGCCAATCCTGCCCTCTTTAGTCGCCCTGCCCATTCGCTTCTCCGCCTGAAGAATCCCCTTGGCGCGTAGATAATCAATCGCTTTTTCTTTGTCCCCACCTACCTCTTCAAGCGCCCTTTTGCAATCCATAAACCCAGCACCGGTTTTCTCCCTCAATTCCTTTACCAAATCCGCTTTTATCTCCACTTTACTTAAACCTCCCGTCTTTTTATTTATCCTACCTAACGCCTATTCAGGCTCCTCCTCTGTCTCGTCCTCCTTATCAGACAGCTCATCATTCTCAATCTCATCCATAACCTCCTCCATATCTTCTTCCTCTAGCTCCTCCTCATCTCCCTCTTCTCCCAGTTCCTCTGCTACCAGGTCTCTAAGCCGTTCTACCTTGGGTTTTGGCTTGTCCACCGCAGATACATCAGCAACACTAGCTCCCTCAGCAATAGCAGGCTCAACCCTCAGCAATTTCTGATGCATCTCCTTCCCCTCTAAACAGGCATCCGCAATTTTGCTTGTGAACAGCTTGATCGCCTTAATCGCATCATCATTCCCGGGAATTACATAATCAACCAAATCCGGCTCGCAATTAGTGTCAACAATCGCAACAACTGGAATCTTGCACTTCCGGGCTTCACGAACCGCAATCTGCTCCTGGTTCGGGTCAACTACAAAAAGCGCCCCAGGAAGGCGCTCCATATTTTTTATCCCGCCTACATTCCGCTCCAGCTTTCCATACTCGCGCTGAATCTTCAGCACCTCTTTTTTCGGAAGCAAATCCAGCTTCCCTTCCGCCGCCATTTCCTCTATCTTCTTCAGCCGCTCCACGCTAGACCGGATCACCTTGAAATTGGTTAATGTCCCGCCAAGCCAGCGATTATTAACATAAGGCATACCGCATCTCTGAGCCTCCTCCTCTATAACAGCCTGAGCCTGGCGCTTGGTTCCAACCAACAGAACCTCATCTCCCTGAGAAACAATACCTACAATAAACTGATAGGCTTGCTCAAATAACTGAACCGTCTGCTGAAGGTCAACTATGTAAATCCCGTTCCGCGCACCGTAAATATACGGCTTCATCTTCGGATTCCAGCGCCTGGTCTGATGTCCAAAATGAACCCCAGCCTCCAGGAGCTGTTTCATCGTTACTACTGACATTTCCAAATTCCTCCTTCTTGGGTTTTTTTCCTCCGCGGCACAGCGCTCTTTTACCCTTCCCTCCGGCATTTGGTTATTCACCAGAAATTCCGGGCACCCAAAGAGCCTTTATCCGCGTGCGTATTTGAATTCAAATCATAGCACATTTTTCCGTTTTTACAATCTCCGGTTCGCTCCTCACCCATTTTGCACGCAAACAAGTCTCCGCAACCTCTGCGCATACATTCAATATGTACTGAATCTGAAAGGATAAAAATTTTTATACTGGCGCCAGATATCTTCCTTCTACAGATTTCAGGCATTTGCCGTGAGCTTTCAAAGGAAAAACTAAAAGAAAAAGTAAAAGGCACCCAGTCCCTTGACTAAGGGTCGTAGACCCTTAACCTGTTTTTTAAAAAGAAAGGCACTGGTGCCCTGGTGTCCCAGATTAGGTGCAGGTGAAAACCTGCAAGGGACAGAGTCCCTTGACAAGGGGCGTGCCCCTTGACCCGTTTTTTTAAAAAAGAAGGACACTTGTGTCCCCTTGACCCACTTCCTCTTTCATCAGGCTTTTCAGGCAAAATGAAAAATTTGTTCAGTAATAACGAACAATGAAACCAAAAATCTCTGTCGCAATAAGCCTTTGAATTTTTAGAGGAAATAATTTTTTTTGAAAAAAGTGTTCGTTAAATATGAACAGATGCAATTTTGCAATTCAAGCAGAAAATTCTGGATTTCTAAATAATATCAGCAAGTTATAGTGGGCACTGGCATAAGTCCCTGCTGGGACAAAATGCTATATATATGGGAGGGGTTGTGATGCTTTTTAAGAGTGTTCGGTTTAGCTGAACAGAAAGTTTGTTTAATGGTTTGGCTTAAAGAACCGTTCAAGGAGACTA